>ERZ773359.4904-NODE-4904-length-13311-cov-617.565706_pt1 | contig 13311 bp, 10 predicted proteins | sample MGYA00374955_ERZ773359 | MGnify/ENA primary metagenome ERZ773359 (study PRJEB29098, sample SAMN04486028) | biogas fermenter metagenome | study: EMG produced TPA metagenomics assembly of the Biogas fermentation microbial communities from Germany - Plant 4 DNA1...
GGAATTAAAAGAATGCAAACAAAGTATATCGTAAATATTAAAAGCTTATGCTTAGATTTTAAATTTTTAAATACCTTCAATAACTTCCTCCCCTTAATAGTAACACCCCATTCCCTATAGATTGCTAAGAAGATAACTTAAATTCTTACTTCTATTATATATCAAATCTTCAACAAGATAAAAGCATATTATTACACAATTAGACACATACTTAATTTTAAGTGTTACCCCATTTATAAAAGTCAGAGGTCAGATTATAGATAGATATATGATATAGTTGAGGAAAAAGTCTATTAGTTAATTTTAGCTTTTATATTACAGTAATGCTAGTATTAAATAACAAGCAGCAAAAAGCTGCTGCACAACCAACAACTTTGTCAGTTATGCAACAGCCCCTTTTTTAAATTATTTATACTGCTGTTTCTTCTTCTTCCTTGATTAACTCAATTTTATATTCCTGGATACATTCCATTAATAAATCTAGAGCTTTAATAATCTGTTCTTCTTTATGCTCACTAGTTACACAAAATCTTAATCTAGCTTGACCCTTTGGAACTGCAGGATATACTGCCGGTGGTACAAAGACTCCTTTTTCAAGCATTACATTACTTAAAAGGAAGGCATCTCTATCATCGCCTACTAATACAGGAATTATAGCAGTTTTTCCTGCTAAGCAAGTATTTAATCCTCTCTTATGAGCCTCTTCCAAGAAAGTATCTATATTTTTATGCAGTCTCTTAACAATTGAAGGATCTTTCTCTAGAATTTCCAAGGCCTTTAAGGTAGCCGCTGCCGAAGGAGGATTAATTCCTACGGAGAATACAAAGCCAGGCACATTATATTTTAGATATTGGATTAAGCTTTTCTTTCCTGCTAAATATCCTCCACAGGTACCAAGCCCCTTAGATAAGGTACCCATCTTTATATCGATATCCTCAGGATCTAGATTAAAGTATTCATCTACTCCTCCACCATTTTCTCCTATAACACAGGCGGAATGAGCCTCATCTACCATTAGGAAGAAGCCATATTTCTTTTTAAGCTTTACAAATTCAGGTATAGGAGCTATATCTCCATCCATAGAATATACTCCTTCTACCACTACCAATATTTTTTCATACTTGTTTCGTACGTTTCTTAGAATACTTTCCAATGCAACAAAGTCATTGTGAGGAAATACCTTTGATGCACTCCTAGATAATTGACAGCCTTGAACTATAGAATTATGTGAAAGAGCATCATATAAAATAATATCTTTTTCATTACAGAAGTTTCCTACAAATGTAACATTGGTAGAATGTCCACCAACTAAAACTATGGCGTCTTCTGCATGCTTCCACTTTGCAATTTTCGCTTCAAGCTCTTGATAAAGGTGCTTTTCTCCAGCTAGGATTCTACTACCGCTAGCAGATGTTCCATACTTTGCAGCAGCCTCCTGAGCAGCCTTAACGGTTTCTGGATGACCTGACATTCCGATATAATTATATGAACCAAAATTTAATATTTCTCTTTCACCATCTAGTATAGACACATCTTTTACGATAGAATCATGGCAAACGAAATATGGATTTCCTACTCCCTCCATAGCTTTTTCTCTAAGGAGGAATTCTTTATACTCTCTACTATCCTCAAAGCGAGTAACTGGTACTATCTTCTTACCATCATTTTGGTTAACTCTATCCTGATATTCTGTTATGCCCTTAGTCTTTTTTAATATTAACAAGGATAAATTATTAACATTTGTGCAATTGCAATACTCTGAATCTGGAATAACAATATTGTACTTTTCTTCAACCTTAACTAAAAGGCTAATGCTAGATAAGCTATCACCATCTAAATCATCAATAAAATGAGCATCATCCTCAATGCTTTCCTCTGGTAAGTGTAAAATTTCGCCAAAGGCCTTCCTAACTTCCTTTTTTATTTCTTCAAATTCCTTTTCATATACTTCTTCAATTCTTGTTTCTTTCTTTACAGCTTCCTTTAGCTCAAAGCTATTGCCTTTTAGATCAAGGTCTACTAATGCTATTTCCTTATTCTCTATTAGGCTCTTAAGCTCAACCCTTCTTACCTTGATTCCATTAACTACTGGCAATGGTTCAGCTGTTAAATAGGCCTTATTAACCCTTTTCATTATTGGAAGAGTAGCATTTATTTTATTAATAGCATCCCTTAGTTTCATATAATTTTCTTCATTAAGCTCTGATTTTGGCAGGTTTAACACTAGGGTTATATATTGATAATTCTCGTCCTTTTTAGTTCCTAAAACAGAAAGCTGGTTGTATAAGGGTAATTTAGCAAAATAATCTTCAATTTCATCTGGATAAACATTTTCACCAGATTCATTAATAATTATATCCTTAACTCTTCCCTCTAAGATCAATCTGCCATCCTTTAATCTTCCTACATCACCAGTAGCAAACCATCCTTCTTCATCTAAGTCTGCAGCTACCTGTTTCCCATCTACTAATCTTCCTTGATGAATAGACTTTCCTCGTATTAATAATTCACCAACCTCTTCATCACCAGCAATTTTATATTCATTATATTTTAAAGGCTTTCCAAGAGAGCCTGAAAGTCTTATCTTTAACTTGTCACTGCTTTCACAAGAGGTTATACCCACTTCTGTCATACCAAATCCACAGGTTGTAAAATATCCTAAGCCATTAATAACCTTTAAAGATTCATAAGGAACCTGGCTACCTCCAACAATAATACATCTAACTTGCGGTCCTGCAATTTTAGCTAGTACCTTTTTAAACATTTTTTGTGCAACCTTCAAACCAAAGGCTGTATTGATTTTTTGTAAAAATAAGCTTGTATTTAACATAATGCTAAATGCTATTTGCTTAGTAAAACTACTCTGCTCTACATTTCTTAATACAGACTTTGCTATGTTATTCACTAAAATAGGTACAGTATTTATATGGGTTACCTTATGAGCCTTACAAGCCTTCATTATGGTCTCTGGTGCTCTGTCCTTTAAATATATAAGGGTAGCACCATGAAAACCATACCATAAATAGGATGCCAAAAACCCAAAAATATGATGTAAAGGTAAAAAGGCCAGTACTTTATCACCAGGCTTAGGAGCTATATATTTGCTCTCATAAATAAACTGCTCTGTATTTAAAACCTGATAGCATACTGATTCTCCAGTGTAAAAATATATTTTGCTAGAAGCTGTGGTACCAGAGGTACAAAGGGCAAACTCATTCTCCCAAATGGGCTCAAAAGCTTCATCTATATCCTTTGATATATCTACAGCCTTTGCTATTGTCATTTTAGCACCAGATTGTTCAATTAAGTAAGAAGTTTTGTCCTCTCCTAAGTTTGCATCTACAAGAAGTGGCTTGTATCCATTCATCAAAATAGCCCAAAACATTATTGGCCACCAAGGTGAGTTAGGCATTTTTAAAGCTATGTAGGACCCCTTTTCAATTTCTGTAGTAATCTTTGCTAGCCTTGCAGCAGCTTTAATAATCATATCTTTATAATCACTATAAGTCCATTTTATAATTTCATCTTGCTCCATAAACTCGCAAGCATTTCCTTGATTACTCATCATAATTTCAAATATACTTTTAAAGTCCCAAGTCGACTCTTTAAGTAGTTGAATATTTTTCTGTGAAATACTCATCGCTTCGCCTCCAAATAAAATTACTCCTATAACTTTATCCTTCTGTCTATTCTCTCTAGCTCTTGATTATTTTTTATACCTTTTCCCATATAATAGTCAATAATTATTTTTTCAAAAATTCTTTCTGGTAGAATTTTTTTCAACACTAGGGATAGCTTTTGATTAAAATATCCTACAGGATATCTAAGCTTAGGATTCTTAGTATTTATAATTTTGAATAGGAGCTTGCCTATTAGCTCTGGGTTACACCCATTTACTTCATCATATTCAAAAACAGAAGCAGTTTTTATAAAATCCTCATAATAAGCAGAATTTTTGTGGATTAATGTAGAGAATCTTCTGTTTTTAGTAAAGCCTGTTTTAAAATCACCTGGTTCTATAATTACCACCTTGATACCAAACGGTTTTAGTTCCTTACTTAGAGCTTCGCTAAAGCCCTCCACTGCAAACTTGGTGCTACTGTATACCCCCTGATAAGGTAACCCAATGACTCCACCAATAGATGAGCTATTAATAATTAAACCTTTACCTGCCCTTCTCATATGAGGTAGCACTTCTTTCACAACTCTAACCATACCAAAATAGTTGCTTTCAAAAAGCTCCTTATACTCCTCTAGGGTGGTTTCCTCTAACGGTCCAGAAATTCCTGTTCCAGCATTGTTAAAAACCGAATCAATCCTCCCTTCTCTTGAAATTATCTCCTTAACAGCCTGTCTAACAGAGTCATCATCCCTTACATCCATTTTCAACATATTTATGTTATATTTATTGAGTTCCTCATCATCCCTTACTTTTCTGCTGGTTCCATACACTACAAAGCCCCTGGAAGCTAAATATATAGATGCAGCTCTTCCGATGCCAGAAGAAGCTCCTGTGATAAGCACTATCTTATTTTGCTTTTCCATAAAACACCTCTGTTACTTCCAACAAAATTCAATATTTATTACACTATTCTACTAATTTATATATTATACTACATTTTTAAGTAATAAATCTATAATATCGAAAAATATAATTCATATTTGGAAGATATTTACTTATATTAAGCAATATGCTTTTGATTTTCTTATTATTCATTACTATAAATAAAGTGCAGCCACTGGGCTGCACCTCTAATTATTATAGCTTTCTATATACTAATCGACTATCATTGTCCCTTTCTAGCTTTACATCTGAATAAACTCCACTTAACACCTCTGCCTTAAAGAGTTTTCCATCCTCAGTATGATCCTCATCTTTAAAGCTATCTTCTACCACATCCTTATATTCAAAAGGCTTTCCAGAAGGAATTTTTTCAAGCTTATCTGGATCAATATGACTTCTTTTTTCCACTTTCTAACCGCCTCCTTTTCTTTAATATTCACTATTAGTATTCTAATAAAAGGAGACAATTATTATTAAAAGCCACTATATAAAATCTATAGTTCTGAAGGATTATGTATACCCTATAAGGCAAAGTTCTACTTATCTATTGTACCTTATTAGTTTTCAAATTTATCCTCTTGTCCATCAGCAATAAATTTCTTAAATTTATTAGGTATATATTTTTCGCCTCTACTTGCTCTTTTAAAATGCCTCTCCTTCATGCTGTTTTTGGCAAGCTTTCGCTGAAATCTATTGTTGACTTGTAAAAATGCTTTTTGAGCCTTGAGTTCATTTTTTCTTTCAGCTTTAGTGTTCTTTCTAACATATGCACAAGTCATAATATCTACCTCCAGCGAAAATAATCTTATGAGTATATTATACAAAATACTCTAAATACTTTCAAATAATTAGAAGAAAATTCAAAAGATTTATTGCTATAATTTATTGAAACTCTTTTACTAATTTTTCGAAGGCTACTATGGAATTTTTAATCATATCAAATTTAACACAATAGGACATTCTAAAGTATCCAGGGCATCCAAAGCCTGATCCTGGTACTAATAGTAGATTGTATTTTAGTGCTCTATTTACAAACTCTACTTCATCATCTATTAAAGCCTTAGGAAACAAGTAAAAAGCTCCTTCAGGTTTAATGCACTCAAAGCCTAGTCTCGTTAAATTGCTATACAAATAGTCTCTTTTTTCCTTGTAATCCTCTATATCTATCTTCGCCTCTAAAGCATCTGCCACCACCTTTTGAAATAAAGCTGGTGCGTTAACAAAACCTAAAATTCGATTGCAATAAACTAGAGCATTTATTAGTAAATCCACATTATCTATACGGCTGCTAACTGCTATATAACCTATTCTTTCTCCTGCCAGTGCCAAGGACTTACTAAAGGAATTTACTACAATGGCATTCTTAAATACACTCATCACAGGAGTTAACTTTACATCATCATAAACAATCTTATTATAAGGCTCATCAGAGATTAGAAAAATGGTAGTTCCATATTCCTTTTCCTTTTCTTCTATTATAGAATTCATTGCTTTTAAGCTTTCTTCACTATAAACAACACCAGTTGGATTGTTAGGTGAGTTGATAATTACTGCCTTTGTTTTAGCTGTTATAAGCTTTTTAAACTCCTCTAAATTAGGCTGAAAGCTTTTAGTATCTGCTGGCACAACAACGGTTTTTCCCCCATGATTATCGATGTATGAGTTATACTCTACAAAATAAGGTGCAAAAACTATTACTTCTTCCCCCTCATTTAGTAAGGCTTTAAAAACTACATTTAAGCCTCCAGCAGCTCCTACAGTCATAATTACATTTTCAGCTGCTAAGCTTACTCTACTTTCCCTTTCAAGGCTTTTAGCTATCTTTTCCCTTACTTCAGGATATCCAGCATTACTCATATATTTATGAAGTCCCGGTTCACCTTCTAATATATACTTTTTAAGAGATTCATTAACTTCAACTGGTGGCTCCCCAAAAGGATTTCCTAAACTATAATCATAAACCTTATCTGCCCCATATATTTTTGCAAGTCTGTTGCCCTCTTCGAACATAACTCTTATCCAAGAGGACTTTTTTAAATTTTCTACTACCTTATTAGAAAACATAAGAACACCCCCTTTTACAGTATAGCATAACTATCACAGCAAATTAATAAAAACCAGTTTGAATTAAACCAATTTTATAAGTCAGCTGTAAGAGAACAAGGATAATTCTACGAAATTACATAAATTCTATTACTTTACTATAAAGAAGCTTAGTATTAGCGCTTGTTGCGCTATACTAAGCTTGATGCACAAATCCTGAATGTTAACTTAATATTATATTTTACTATATTGGTCTTGTTGACTGACCGATAATCAACTCTCCAGAAAAGGTTATTCTTTTGGGATTGTGATTATTATCTATTTCATCAAAAAGAACCTTCATTGTTTCCTTAGCTATTTCCTCTACTGGCTGTCTAATAGTTGTGATAGATGGATTATAAAACTTTGCTATATCTAATCCGTCAAAACCAACTACAGAATAATCCTGAGGCACTGATTTTCCAGCATCAAAGATAGCCTTACAGGCTCCAATGGCCATAGTATCACAAACAGCAAAGATAGCAGTAAAATCCTCGCCAGATTCTAACAATTCCTTCGTTACCACATAACCATTTTCCATAGTATAGCTTTCTATATTTTCCTTCATAAATCTAATAAGATTGCTATTAAGGGAAATATTATTATCCTCTAGGGCCTTCTTATACCCTTCGAAGCGAAGCTTTCCTATACTTACATCATTCATAGGAGCTGTTATAATAGCAATATTTTTATGTCCTTGCTTGCATAAGTAATCAACAATTTTGTAGCTCTCTCTATAATCATCCACGGAAATTGATGAATATACTGGTTTATCATTAATTTTGTCTAAACCTATAGTACTTATTACAAATGGCACCTTTAACCGCTTTACTTTTTCAACGGGATGATTGAGATAACCACCTAAAAAAACTATCCCTTTTAGCTTTTTTTCCTTTACTAATTCAATGGCCACATCAACTTCATCTTCTTCATTGTCTACTCTTTGCAGAATAAAGGAATACTTTTTCTTCTTAGTCTCACTTTCAAAGATTTTAATCATACTATTGAAGAAAGGATTACCTATTCCTTTTATTAGTACGGCAATAGTATTGGAATCTGATTTCTTTAGATTTCTTGCACTATTATTAGGTACATAATTATGTTCCTTTATTACCTGCATTATCATTGCCTTTGTTTCTTCATTTATATCAGGATGATTGTTTATAGCTCTTGAAACAGTACTAACACCAACACCGCAAATCCTTGCAATATCTTTAATGGTTATGGAATCCATAATATTTCATCCTTCTTTATATTTTATAACACTTATTTAAATTAAGTTAGTCATCTATAAACTTTTAGCCTTTTACTGCCCCTGCAACAACACCTTTAATGATGTGTTTCTGACAGATAAAGTAGAATACAATTATAGGTAACATGGCTAATACAAGTACTGCCATCATAGCACCCATATCTATAGAACCATAGTTTCCTTTTAGAGACTGAACTGCAATAGGAATAGTCTTATAATCATTACCAATTGTCAGGTAAGGAAGTAAGTAGTCATTCCAAATCCACATTGCATTTAATATTGCAACAGTAATTGCAGTAGGCTTTAATATTGGGAATACAACCCTAAAGTAGGTTTGTATTGGGCTGCATCCATCTATCTCTGCTGCCTCTTCAATTTCTAAAGGAATAGATTTAACAAATCCAGCAAACATGAATACCGATAAGCCAGATCCAAAGCCTAGGTAAATCACTATTATTCCAACAGGATTATCTAGTCCTGCTCTATTTGCAACCATACTCATAGTAAACATAACCATCTGGAAAGGTACTATCATTGAGAATGCAAATAAGAAATATAGCACTTTAGTAATGGCAGATTTGACCCTGATTATGTACCAGGCGGTCATTGAAGTAAAGAATACTATAGCTGCCACTGAACCTATAGTTATAAATATAGAATACTTAAATGCTGAGAAAAATTGTGTCTTTTCTATACCTGTTAGATAATTTTCAAATTTAACGTATGTTTCACTATTTGGAAACTTAAATGGTAGCTTATCTATGAAAAATCTACCTTTAAAGGAGTTCATGAGAACTATGAAAATAGGTGATAAAAAAGCCACACTTAATAATGATAGCAAAGTATAAAATAAGCCATTTGAAATCTTGCTTTTGTTCTCTTTCATTAGCTCTCAACCTCCCTCTTTCTAGTAATAACAAGCTGTACAAATGCTATAGCTGCTACAATTATGAAGAATACTACAGCTTTAGCTTGACCTACTCCTTCATAACCTGGCTTTCCATAGAAGGTTTTATATATGTTCAAGGCTAACATTTCACTTTTCTTAGATGGCAAACCATCGGTTAAAGCTAAGTTTTGGTCAAATAGCTTAAAGCCATTTGTTATAGTTAAGAATAAACATATAGTTATTGATGGCATTACCATTGGTATTATAACATTTTTCAATATTTTAAATGGTCCTGCTCCATCGATTTTTGCCGCTTCAATTAAATCAGTAGGTACATTTTGGATACCTGCTACATAAATAATCATCATATACCCTATTAATTGCCAATTCATAAGGATTATAAGACCCCAGAAACCAAATTTAGCATCATAGGTCAAATCCACTTGATATCTTAATAAAAAGCCATTAAAAATCATTCGCCAAATATAACCTAAAACTATACCACCAATTAGGTTTGGCATAAAAAATATTGTTCTGAATGTATTTGTTCCCTTTTTACCTCTAGTTAATGCAAAAGCTAGAGCAAATGCAAAAACATTAATTGTAATAACTGATACTACTGCAAATTTTACAGTAAACCAAAGAGCATTTAGAAACTCTCCATTTTGAAATGCTTGTATATAATTAGTGAATCCCACCCATTTTGCATCAGATACTGTTGTAAATTTAGTGAAGGATAAAAATACACCTAGTACGAATGGGACAAAGAAAGCTATTGTAAAAGCTGCCACTGTTGGCAAAGCAAAAATGGGGAAATAATATTTCAACTTTTTTTGCATATGATCTTCTCCTAATCCAGTAATAATTTAAAAGGTGGGCCTGAACACCCCTCCAGACCCACCATCCAACTTCAAGTCAGTGATTAATTATTTTGCCTTTTCAGAAGCCCATTTATCGATTACTACTTTTTTAACATCATCCCAAGTGTTCTTACCTTGAGCGTATTGTAATAATGCGTCACCAAAGTAGTTCTTGAAGTCTTCGCTTGGGAATGCCTGGAATGTCCAAGTTACGCTTTCAACTCCATCTTTTTCCATCCATCTTAATACTTCTTTAGCTAATGGATCAGATGGCTTTTCATTGTCACCAAAAGTATTGAATGGTGCGATGAATCCTAAATCTTTAGTTACAAATTCCTTACCCTTTTGGCTACCAAATAACCATTCAAGGAATTCGATGGATAGCTTTTGCTTTTCTTCAGAAACCTTCTTGTTAATAGCAAAGTAGTTTTCTGTACCTATAGCTAAACCTTGCTTTTCTTCACCAGAAACACCTGTGTATATTGGTAAGAACTTAATATCTTCTTCCTTTACAGTGTTACCAGAAACGCCACTAATTTGTGACCAAGCCCAGTTACCATTTTGAACCATAGCAACTTCGCCAAGAGCAAATTCAGCCATGGAGTCTGCTACGCTCTTGCTACCAAGAAGCTTGCTGTCTGTAATGGAGTTGTTGATGTATAAATCGAATATGTTCTTGTAATTGTCACTATACTTAAATTCGATTTCCTTTGCATCTAATCCAGTTAAGATAACATTACCGTTAGCTCCAGCCTTATCTTTGAATTCATAGAAAAGTGGCATATTAGCAAGGTGAGTCTGCCATCTCCATTGTTCACCTGCTCCTAAGGAAGTAGATGCAAATACACCCTTAATTCCTAAAGCATCCTTATGCTTAGTCATATCTTCAACAACTTTTTTCAAAGTGTCAAAGTTATTGATTTCCTCTGCGGAATTGATTGATACAGCTTTGTCTGATAAAGCGAAGTATTTCTTCATTATAGCGTCGTTATAGATAATTCCATAACCTTCAACAACGTATGGAATACCATATACGCCATCGCCATCAGTTACAGCCATTGATTTGTCTAATAATGTCTTGTAAAGTTCTGTGTCTTTTAAGTCAGCAGTGTAGTCTTTCCATGATTGATATCCAACAGGTCCGTTGATTTGGAAAATTGTTGGAGGTTCTGATTTGTTCATTTCAGACTTTAATGTAGTCTCGTAAGTTCCACCTGCAGCTGTAACAACTTTAACGGTTACACCTTTCTCTTTCTTGTAAACTTCAGCAATAGCTTTGTACTTGTCTTCAATTTCTGGTTTGAAGTTTAGGAAATAGATTTCCTTTGCGCCATCGCCGCCGTCATTTTTCTTACAGCCTGCAGCGAATGCAGTAAGCATTGCGGCACTGAGCAATACACTTAGTACCTTTTTTTTCATATATCCCATCTCCCTACTAATATATTTTTTGACAACTAACACCGAAGCAGTATTAGCTTGTCCAAGCACCGAAAGCGGAACCGTTATCGGTACCGTTTTCAGTACCTATATCTAGGATAACATATCGTTTACATTTTTGCAATCACTTTTGATATAATTTTCAAAAAATTTTTTGTAAAAATTTAGAGCCCTTTCGGGCTCTATAATAAAACAAGTGAAATATTCTATTTTAATTCCTTCAACAGATCTAACTCAAATATCAAATCTGACAATTGTAATTGGCTTAGAGCTTCTTCCTTTCTACTAACAGCATTATTTACAAGTTCACCTGTGCGCTTATCATAGTAATGATCTGTAGCTCTAAAATACATATAATTCTCATCAATATAGCTACCATCTCTTAAAACTACTAAATTGTTCTCTACATTTAAGAGGTCGCTACCAAATTCATATTCTGGTTTAACACCTAATAGATTTAAAACCGTTGGCATGATATCAATTTGACCTGCAGTTTTACTAATTGTGCCCTTAAGTTCTTCATCAGGCAAATGGATTATTAGAGGAACCTTTTCATATTCCCTTTGGTGGAATTCATCATCCTTATCAATTCCAAGAAAATTATTTAGGTTCTCGATATCATTACCAGTGATTCCTTCATGGTCACCATAAAGTACAATAATACTATTATCATAGAGTCCTGCATCCTTTAGATACTGTAGAAATTCTCTCACAGCCTTATCAAACTCATTAACAGATTTTAAATAATTCTGCATCAACTCTCCCTCTACACCAGTTACGTCAAAATCTGATATGGCTGAATAAGCATCATAAGGATGATGGTTTGATAAGGTAATTAAAAAACTGTAAAAAGGCTTTTTCTCCTTGCCCATAATTTCCACTGTCTGCCTGAAAAATGAGTTATCTTTTAATCCCCAACCGAGGGTTTCGTCCATGTCTAGCTCATTACTGCTATAGAACTTATCAAAACCTAAAGCCTTATGCATATTTATCCTGTTCCAAAATTCCGGATTGAAGCCATGAGCTGAGAAGGTACTGTAGCCTTCTTCCTTTAGCAAGGTTCCAATGGACTGATAAGTGTTATTCCCATATTGCTCTGCTGTAGCTCCTTGGCTTACAGGATACAAGGATGTATTGGACAAAATCTCTGCATCAGAAGTATTGCCTGCGGCAGTTTGAACATAAACATTATCAAAATACAAGCTATCTTTAATTAATTGATTGAGATTTGGAGTAATCTCTTTTCCATTTAGCTTTGAGTTTATAACAAAGCCTTGTATAGCTTCCATCTGCACCATAATCAAGTTTTTGCCCTTATATTTACCAAAATATGTGCTTTCAACCCTGGGCTTGTTAGCAAAATGATTTTGAAACTGCTGCATAGTTTCCTCTGTCTTTAATTCCTTATTTTCAAAAACACCCTTAGTACTGCGATATATATCAAAAGCTTCATAAACAAATATACCGGTTCTTTCTTTTATATAATTATTATCATACACTGTAGTAAAAAGCTCCGGATTATTTTTCTTTAGTTCAAACACCTTTTGACTAATAAAAGCTACACATAATATCATAATAACAATGCAAGTAATAAGCTTCTCTTTTGAATTCTTTTTAACTTCGTCTAAGTTCTTATTCTTAATGAAGCAAAAATAGAAAATAGGTATTGTTAAAAGAAAATCAGCAAAATACAAAAGGTCTGTTGGAATAATTAAGGCTTTGATAGTGCCCTCTATTTTACCTACTACACCAATTTGCTTTATTAAATGTAAAGATAGCAAGTTATAATAGTATCGGAAATATAAATTATTAGCCAGCAATAGGATTGAAATAAATAAATCAATTACTGTAAGTATTATAAATGAATTTTTCGGTCTCAATAACATGGTTAACGAGATTATAAAAATAATACTAAATACATTCAAATATATTTCAGATGAACTATTAGATAGGTTTTCTGCAAAATATAATGACTTCAGTAACATAATTATAAAAAAATAAATACTTAGTCCAATTTGCAACAAGGTGCCTTTCCTTATTGATAATTTTCTAAATTTTAAACTTAAATTTTCTTCGCTATATTCCATAAAAATATTACCTCCGATTTATCTACTTGCTTTTATATACCAAACAAAGAAAATCTATTTAAGTATATTATCCTATAAAACATAGTAGCAAATTATTCATCGCTTGTCTATTATTCTATATAGTAGCTTATTTTAAAATT
>ERZ773359.4909-NODE-4909-length-13305-cov-5.366491_pt1 | contig 13305 bp, 19 predicted proteins | sample MGYA00374955_ERZ773359 | MGnify/ENA primary metagenome ERZ773359 (study PRJEB29098, sample SAMN04486028) | biogas fermenter metagenome | study: EMG produced TPA metagenomics assembly of the Biogas fermentation microbial communities from Germany - Plant 4 DNA1...
GAGCCTGTTTTACAAGGTCTTTAACGTCTTTGTTTGCCATAGACTGATACCTCCTTATATTAAATAACCGCCCGCCATCTTCATCGTTTAGCGGGCGGTGTCAAGTAGTGTGTTTACACCGAATAAAACTTAGTCGCCAGATACAGGTGCGAACGTCCATTCATTATCGCTACCCTTAGTCACTTGAACATCAACAGGCGGTCCAAACGGAGTAAGCGTTACAGTAAACTCCTGCCCATTCTCTCCTGCTTTACCGTCTGAAAATGACTTAAGGATTACATAGTATAAAGTTCCTTCGTAGCCAGTACCTCTCGGCTTAGCAAAAATAAGACATTTAGGAGCAGCCTTACCGCCTTCCTTAGTAGTCTGACGACTCCAATTCTTCAGTATGGAATATGTGGACTGACCCGCAGTACCTACATAAATATCGCCAGTTCCTGTACGCAAAAATTCTACAGTAATGTCACCGAGGGATTGACCCAACGGAACTACTGTCTCCCAGCCATCACCATCGAGTGTCCTGTACTTCTTCGTTTCTTTATCTTCACTCGGTGGAGTAAAATCAAGAATACCACTTAGTATAGTACCTGATGTGGGTACAGTGGTAGAATCCACGTAATCCGCTAAAAACAGGTACATACCCATGAACGACAAAGCCGAATAATCTTGTGCCATTTTAACCATCCTCCTTCTCGGATATTGTATAAGTTATTAGGGCGTTTAAGGAGTATCGAGCACGCCCTTGCTCGTTTTTACCTAACGGTATTACATCACCTATCAGGCTTGCTTTTATAATCGTAACGTCGTAAGTGACATCTTTGTAAGTGACTGACACAGTTTCGTATATCGTAAGCGGTAGTAGATTGCGGATAAAGGCTGTGAACGCAGCTGTTGCAATGTTACCGTCTGCTGATAGGTCAGACTGTGCAAGGAACTGAACACGGGCTACTCGGTTTACGTATGCACCTGTTGTCATATCACGATACTCGCCGGGTGCGTCGCCTCGTATATAAATCCCGCAATCGAAGTCAGCGTTTATATCCATGTCATTAAATCCAAGTGTAAAAGGTTGACCCTCCCAGCTTTTTAATAGCTCTTTTAGGGCAAGAAACAGTCCATATTGCTCCATACGTTCACCTCCCGATAAAAAGTACTGCCTGACATTCTTAAAACGCTTGTAGGGCGTTCTGACGCCTTACGAATACCACATAGTGATTGGTGAGCCTCTGTCTGGGATGTTTATATAGAGTTCAAGCGGGTTGTAGCTTATCGTAAGCGGTATTCCACTGCCTAACCCAACCTCAGCAGCTGCCTGCTCCAAGAATTTCATCCCCGTAGGCGGTTTATGCACTCTAAAAGGTATTTCATGCACATACGTTGCGTAGGGAGCTGTGTATCGTATCGTAGCTCGGTCGGATAAAACCTCCAAGACCGCTGACTCTTTGAGCCGTCCAGTCTTTACTGGGGTGTAGTACAGTGCTCTTGCGTAAATTGCTCTTGCAAGTGCGTCTACGACGACAGGTTGGGTTTCGTATCTGCTTACGATTGCCTCTACGTCAAGCCTTTTCATCCCATACACCCCCTACACTTCACTTGGCATCTATGCTTATACTTGGCAAGGCCTGCAGTCAATTTCTCACCAACACGTAACCTCAAATAAAGGTTCACTGCCATCAAACTCAGGTACGATTTCGACTGACTGCACAACTTGCCCGTCAATCTTATCGCCCACCTTTATATCATCCACCGTAATGTACTTTTGCATGGATACTGTCGTATCCCCCTGACCCGAATGGATGCGAGCTAATCCGCCGTGCCTAAATACTTTTATTACTTCTGGTGCACCGTAGCTGTCCATCCTCGTGTCAGGGTCTTTTCCAGTCATACGTTCAAGCGTTACGGGATATAACATATAATCCTTGTAAATCATCGCCGTACACCTCCCGTCGGCTTAGTTTTTATTTCGCCGTAGGACTGCCGGGGTCTACTCCCTCTAAGTAGTGCTCGACGAAGTAGGAGTCAAGATTTGCTCCGTCTTCTAAAATCTTTTTAAGCTTCGTAACCGCCGTTTCAACAACATCCCCGATAAATGCTTCGCTGATAAAAGGTCGTAAGACCACAGGAATGAATTTGTAAAGTTGAGCTACGACAGCAGCATACTTGATTTCTCCTGTCTTACCTCCGTACTCTTTCTCTGCCCAAGCGACAAAGTAAAGAGCTATCTTAGCCAACTGCACCTTCCTGTTTTTAACTACAAAGATGAAGTACAGCAGAGCCAGTATAAAGACTACTGCTACACTCAGTTCAACATTATGCGTACTGATAAAACTGATTATATTTGTCATTTCTGCTTATCCTCCAATCTTTCCACTCTCTCACATAGCAGCAGCACTTTTTCGCCCATCTCGTCAATCCTCGAACCCCACTCTTTGATAGCCTTTGTATTTTCTTCGATGACTGCCGTGACGCGCTCTGTTGTCTTTGTGACCTCACGGGTCAACGTATATACCTTTTCAAGCGTTTCAGCATTTGCTTTTCTTGTGTCTGATACGAGTGTCTCACGTTCCTTTGCGTGGTGTTCTTGAAGCTCTTTAAGCCTCTCTGCTGTGGCATTTCGTTCGGACGTCAGGTGTCGCCATAAAATGCCGAGTGCTGCTATGAGAGCTGCTATGACAAGACCTAAAACACCGTAGTCCAAAAATCCTTGTGTGATTGTCTCCATAGTCGCACCTCCTTATACTGTATAGCGACTGGTCGACAACCACTCGCTGAGAATTGCATAAACTTGTTTAGTGTAAATACCCTCCTGAGCCTGCACTGAGGTATTTCCGTAGCTCTCTGCAATAGGACCCGCCTTCTTTGATGTAAGCCCTCTGACCGTAATCTTTGCTCCGTCAGTAACCTGCGGGTCAAGTGCTACATACCATAGGGCATTTTCTATCTGTGCCATCTTCGCCTTATCCAATCCGTCTGAGCTTGCAGCTGAGTATCCTGCTAAACCTTGGTCGTAGGCTGGGTTAAACACTGGCTGATAAAACACTCCTGCTACACCGTAGGTGTTGGTGCGTGGGAACTCCAGCTTCTGTCCGGGGTTCTTACGCCTGCCTGTGTATTTTAGGTTATTAAGAGCCATACAGGAGCGTAGAAGGGCGGCGGACTTATCGTCGTCTGTGAGGGCTTCCCATGACTGACGTGCTGCATTTGTGGATAGATAGTGGGAGGCTACATAATCGTCAGCTTCGCTGACTGTAACGTATGAGTTTATTCCTACTTGTAAATCCATAAGTATAACCTCCCCTCCGTGACATTATTTTTTAGGTTCTCGTGTAGCTGTCTGGTCTATCTTAAACTTTTTAGCATTGTCTGTGACAGCTTTTTCTACTGCTTTGTTCACAGCGTCTGCAACAGCCTTCTCCACAGCTTTTTCTACTGCCTTGTCCACAGCGTCTGCAACAGCCTTCTCCACAGCTTTTGCGATTTTAGCGTCTACGTTAAGAGCTTTTATAGCCTTAGCGACTGCGTCAGATACTTCATCTGGAGCATCGAGGTCTTCTGAGCCAACAATTACAAATCCAGCATCCAGCTTATCCTGAACCTTCGTCCTGTTCAACTCAGAAACTTTGTGAATGATTCCATCTTTTTTCATCAAAAGAACTTTCATGGTTTAACCTCCTTTTATTTATAGGCACCTGCTACCACGTAGGTAGCAGGTGTCCTATGATAGTGTCACGATTGCTGGTCTCCACCTTCGCTACCGCCACCTGCGCTACCGCCACCTTCCTCAGTAGTCTCATCAGCTACTGCGAAGCAGACGTTCTTACGGGAATTGAACAGGTCAGCACCGTAGATGATACGACTCTGGAACTCAAAGGCATCGTAGTACGGGTTAAAAGCTACGTTCTGGATAGTCATGTTGCTGAACATACCAGAGCCATCAACACCTTCACGCAGTTTAGCCATTGCACGAGTTACCTCAGAGTCACTGATGTTGAAGCCTCTCATATCGCCCGGAAGCAACAGGTTGTTTACTTCATAACGTACAGAAGTGAAACCTGCTTCAAGAGGCACAGCAAGGATACGGATAACTCTATTGCCTTCTCCACCAACCTCATAACCACCAGCTTCCTGTCCTTCACTCTGTCCATCAAGCAGCGTGATAAGAGAGTTCATACGGTTAGAAGGCATCGGGATAATGTAGTGTTCATTCCACTTAAGAACCTTTGTCTGTACAGTAAGTGGAGCTTCCATACCGATAAGAGACTCAAAACCAGTTTCAATACGAACCTTTCTAAGAGCGTTTGTAAACGCAAGAGCTCCCGGAGTTTTTAGCAGAGCTGCCTGCAGAATAGCAAAAACTGAAGACTCGATGAAGATAGCGGCAGGACCGTCAGAACCAGCATTATACATGGCTGCATCGATGTTGATAAGCGTCTGACAGATGTTGTCAATATCTATCTCAAATCCATCAGTACCAGTTGTAATGACATTATCCTCAGGTATCTTGTTGAAAAGAGTTGCGATGTTTACAGCGTCAAACTCAGGAGCAAAGTAGTTGCGTCCGTAGCTGTGAGCCATAGCACCAATAGAGCTGTCCATACCTGCATGGTAAGAAGCAAGCTCATCAGCCTTGTCTACTCTGATGACCTTAGCACGGTCATTCTGAGGCTCGTATTCCTCCCAAGTGATGCCTGTACCACCGCCATAAGGCTGTGTAAATCCCTTAGATTTGTTGTAAGTTCCAGCACCACCTGCGTCAGCAGAACGAACCAGCGTCTTACCACCACGAAGCTCGTATCTGAAGTTGTCTTCATTGTGCAGGATTGAAGTCTTTGCACTTATAGCCAACGCACTCTTGATTTTATTCAAATAAGCGTTAGCACTGTCGTAAACTGAATATGCCATAATTCTCATCCTCCTAATAAAATAATTTACTTACGGATAAAACCGTTTAGATTGTGTCCTCAACTACGTACGGTGTACGTGACTTGACAGCTCTGTCACTGCCTGCCTGATTTACTCTCGCTTTAATGCCAGTCTGTACAACAGGTCTTTCCAGTACGTACGGGTTGCGAGCCTTTGTCTTTGTTTCTTCTACTTCTTCCTTGACAGGCACATCGTCGATTTTCGCAGCTTTTAATTCTTCAACTGATTGTTTTAATTCTGCGATAGCTGAAACTAAGTCTGCGATTGTTACCTCTGGGTCGTCCACCTCATCAGGAGTTTCTTCTGCCTTAGTTTCTTCCTCGGCAGGTGTTTCTTCGGCAGGTGTTTCTTCTGCCTTGGTTTCTGTTGGTGTTTCTTCGGCTTTGGTTTCTTCTTCGTCTGTCACTGGAGCTTCGTCAACAGCGACCTCCGTTACTTCACCCTCAGCCTTCTTTGACTTAAGTCCTAAAATCTTCAAGAACTCGCTTTTCTTCACTTTACGTTCGCCTCCTTTTGATTTACTTTGTATTTCAGCTCCATCTTGTGCAGGAACAGGTACAAAACTGCACTCAAGAGCGGATAAACACTGATTTACATTGCGATAAACAGGTGCGTCTTCGTGGATTGAACCGAATATATGTCCATTAGGACACTGACTATCGTATGATTTCACGGACGCTCCACATACGGAACAAGTATATCCAGAGCCGTCAAACCCCACAGATACCTCGGATAAAAGCCCCAGCTTAATACGTGGAACAATATCTGAGTCAGCTGCTACGTAAGCGTAACCTAAGACGTATGTGTAAGGTTCTCCAAGGCTATTCTCGCCGTCGGATAAAACCTCTGCACGGTATACACGCCCAATTTGCCCGTCAGCAGTCCATGTGTGGTCTTTGATAAGCGGTATAGGGTTGTTGGTTATATGCTCCGCAAACTGCCTTAAAAAGTCGTCTGAGAGCTTGTCATTGTCAGCGTCGATTTCGTTGTTGCACATCCTTAAAGAGAAGATGTATAACTGCTCTGGTGTTGTATCATCAGACACCAAAGGCTTGATGTACTCAAATTCTTTAGCAATATCTATACTCATTTACCAACCCTCCTTCGTCTTTTAAGTCGGACAAACGGCAACTCCCAGTCCCAGAATCCGTCTTTGCTAAGCTTTGGACGAGTAAATCGCCCTGCGTGGAACTTCGGTCTATCACTTACGACAGTTTCTTCATCAGCTTGCGTAAGGATAGGGGATATAGTGCTTACAGTTGCGTCTGTCGTAGGTTCATCGTCATCCACATCATCATCATCATCGTCTACACCAACAATGTCGTTTACACCGATAAAACCTGCCTGACGTCTGATTTCTTCGGCTCTGTCGTAAGCTACGGCAGATGACACCTTATCAAGTCTGCTGATTGCTTGTTCCAGTGTGAGTGTCTTACCTATACGACTTTGTATTGTCTCTGTGAACTCTTTTTCGTCCTTAGGTAACCCGTCGAACCAAGTAATACTTAAGTCCTCTGCCCTCAACAACTCACCAGTCGCTGCTAAATACATTCGTCTAACCACTTCTATGACAGGCCTACTAAGCTCTTGAGCAACTCTCTTTGCTTCGAGTTGTGCTGGGTACATTGCCGCTACAATGGACTTGGCTGACAGGTTGCTTCCAAGCTTCTCAATGTCAAAGAATACCATACCAAGCTTGCTGTCCATAGCAATCTGCTTGATACATCTGTTATAGACCTCTACGGCTTTCTCTATTGGTACTTTAGCCTCTACATATCCGGGAATTACTTGATGGTCTATACCCTCGGGGATACCAGCGTAACCGTTTAACATAAACATTGAGGACCCGTCGTTAGGGTTTTTAGAGGTCAATTTATCAGAGCCGTACCATAATCTTTCTCTCAATGTTTCCCCCAGTCGTAAAAGGTTCTGTAACGACCTGAGAGCACCTGCAACGGACGAAGCCATGTATCTATATTGGTCTGTCCCATAAACTTGATTTCCTGTCGTATTATGCTTAAATAACACGACAGGGGATATAGGATGTGCTCCACCGTAAGCCCGGTCCTCTGTCTCGGATAAAACTGCTCCTACTTTTTCATCACGATACTCACAAATAGTCTCCCTTATAAGACCGTTTCTGTGATACTCGATAAACTGTATATATTTTCCTTTCGGCATATCTTCTGTTGGCTGTGCTATCTCAAAAATGTTACTGAATAATACAACTTCTACAGTTCCTGCGTCCTCAGATGAAAGAAAGACCGTAAAGTTTTTAGTCTCTATCTTACCTATGTGTATACTACCGTCTGCCTTTAGTGTGACATTGTATGCACTGACTACATCCCTCATTCGAGAGCTTAACTCAGTGGATATAAACTCTGAAAAGTTTGACTTACTGATTACGTCAGCAAGCTTTTTAGATATTTCACGGTCTGAGTGTTCTACTATCGGAGTATCACCTGCGATAAGAGCCTGCCAGTATTGCTCGATATTTCGGAAGTGCGGCAACCCACATATAATTTCATGTATAGGCTTCCCTGTAAGCGGTGATATTTCACGGTAGATATTTAGGACTTCTTCAAAGACTTCCTGAATTTCATTTTCAAACAGCTTGTTGTTGGTATAAGATATATCAGCCCGTTCCTTCAATGCAGGAGGTGGGAATTGCTTGTTGCTACCGATAAAAGGATTGCTCCCTGTCCAGACATCAACGCCCGTAGGAGTTGCCGAAAAGTCTGTCTCAGATAAAAGGTTGTAAATATTATCATTAAACTTTGTCAATTCATTCACCTCCTTATCCCGCTAATGTGCTATCTGTATGGACACCGTAACGTAAGGCGTCTACGAAGTCATCATTAAGCTTTACAACGTCGTCGCTGTTCTCATTCTTGAACTGATAGCTGTAAAACTCATTGACGAGGTTTGTACAGGTATCAAAGACAAGTAGCTTGCTATCAGCTAAATAACTTCTTACAGTTGCTATACCGTCTTTATGGCTATTCTTGGCGTTTATATAGTCAATCCCGACCTTACGCAACTCATCCTTTAGAGCCGCAGCAGAGGGGTCAACGTACATCGGTGACAATGTGATGCCTTTATCCGCAAACTCTTGGTAGACAAGGCTTACCTTGGCAACTATATCCGACGGTGCTGTGGTCGTAAGCTTTAACTCTCGGCTTACTACGTACTCACCGTCGTAAGTCCTGCTGATTAAGAGTATTGCAGTTGGGTGATTACTACCGTAGTCAACCGATAAAAATGTCCTACGCATTTGCTTGTAGTCAATGTCAACCTCTGATGCTTTGACTATGTGCAGCTTAGGGTTAAACTGCGGGTAAACCTGTAAGTCGTTACCTGTCCACTCGCCTAAGACGAAGCGTTTATAAAGAGCCTCAGACGACTTGTATGTGCGTATAAGTTTCTCGTAGTACTCCTCAGCTCCATCCCAAATTGCGTCATCCATTGTCCATTTAACTAAGTCAAAGACGCCTTGTTCGACTTTTCGCAGTATCCAGTGCGTAGGCGCATCTGGATTTGTCGTACCGAGATACCAGCCAGTTCTGAAAACAGTGGGTACTTCGGCTGGAAGCTTCGCTCCACGTAGACGTCCTTGAATTAAATCAAACTGCTCCTCGAAGCAGAGTGAAACCTCGTCGTGTATCATCCCCATGATGTCAGTCAAACCTCTTATACGGGCTTCCGCACCAGCATCATTAAGTCCTATAATAAACAGCGAGTGTCCGAATAAAACTGCGTCGTGCGTCTTACCTGACTTGCGGGAGCTATCATATCGAAAATCTGAGCCGAAAAGTTCGGATAAAACATTACACATATTTCTCTTTACTGCTACTTGCGTACGCCCGACAAGTGCGAAGTTGAAGCGTTTATCTGTAAACTGATTTAGTGTTAGAAGATACAACCCAAAGGCTTGCATTGTACTGTAGGTCTTGCCACATCCAAAGCAGCCATAAAGAACACGGTCACTAAATTTACCAAAACCCGCAAATAAATCACGGTGTGTTGCGGTGTATGATTTCAATTTATATCACCTTCCAACAACTTATTTATGGTGATAAGAGTTTGTTGCGTCTCAGCAGATACAGCTGCAGATAAAACATCTTGCTCTGGCTTTGGCTTATCTCTCCATTGCTTTGGCTTTCTATTCTTTAGCCAAAATATCTGTGCTGTTGTGTCTCCACCTAAGGCGTTCTTCAATAATGCGTTTTCAACTGCATAATCCACTACTTCCTTCCCCTTTTTTAGGGCGTCAGAAATGGAAGAATACTTCTTACTCCATACGTTTAAAGTTTGACGTGTAATCCCCATATTTTGGGCTATTTGCTCATTTGTAAGACCGTCTCTTGCCCAGCCCTGTATAAGAATTAAGCCCTCATTAGTAAGCCAATAATCTGACTTTGCTTTAGCCATAGAGCTACACCTCCTCGGTACTTAGCTTCTCGGCTTTCTTCCCTGTAAGTGCTTCCCAACGGGCTATAATAACATCTACATAGCGAGGGTCGAGCTCCATCATGTAACAGGTTCGATTTAGTTGCTCACAAGCTATTAAGGTACTGCCTGAACCTCCGAATAAATCGAGAACTAAATCTCCTTCTTCACTACTTGACTTTATAGCTCTTGCACATAATGCAATAGGTTTAGGCGTTGCGTGCCCTCCTGTAAGCTTGCGTTCTTCTCTATCTGTACGAGGAAAATGCCACACATTGTTCATATTGTCGTGAGTGTTATTGAAGTAAGCTCTGGTCTTGTACCACTCTTGTTTAAGAGCGTCGTACTCTTGTTTAAGAGCGTCGTACTCTCGTTTAAAAGCCTCAGAAGCATAATAAGCCTGAAGCTTTTTATAATGTTCCTCAGGTATAAAAACCCACTGAGCTTTTGTAAACCAGTGCGAGTACATACCAACACCGCAAATTTCTTTCAGCTTTTTACCTGTTAAACCTACTCTTTTAGCTTCAGCTTCAAGGTATCCACGGATAGGTTCAAAGCCTTCATAGTAATCTTCTGTGTTGTTACTAAATCCTTGTACTCCACACATAACAAATAAACATTTCTCGTCTGCACGAGCATAACTTCTAAAAAGCTCGGAAAGCTGTCCCTGTCCGTGTCCTTTATCCCATGTAATAAGATTACGCCACGTTATTTCTTTTCTACGCAGCATAGGCTTTAAAATATTGGAGTATATATCCATAAGTGGTTCGTCTATGCCCCAACAGTACCAACTGCCGTTTGACTTTAAGCTTTTAAATGAGAGAGGTATCCACTTCTTATTAAACTCAAGAAGGTCATCATAATTTAGGTTATCATTTAAAACTCCTTCATTTTCTTTACCCATACCGTATGGAGGGTCTGTATGAACTAAAGTAGCCAACTCACCATTCATTAGAGTAGCAACAGCCTCAGCACTTGTACTGTCCCCACACATAAGACGGTGGTTTCCTAATTTATATATATCACCCATCTTAGCCTTAGGCTCGTCGGGTGGTGTGCAGTCGAAGTTATCCTCATGTGCTTCTACCTGTTTTTCCTTTGGTTCTTCTATATTAAACCCGAATAAAGACATATCAAGCTCTATAATGTCCGACAGCTCTACGGATAAAAGCTCTAAATCCCAATCAGCAAGTTCTGCTGTCCGATTATCTGCCAGCCTGTATGCCTTGACTTGTTCCTCTGTGAGGTCGTCAGCCAGTATACATGGAACTTCTTTCATCTTTAACTTCTTAGCAGCCTTGTAGCGTGTGTGACCTGCTACAATAACGCCTTCCTTGTCTATAACAATGGGAACTTTCCAACCGAATTCCTTAATAGATTCGGCAACGGCTTGAACAGCTTTATCGTTCTTGCGTGGATTCTTTTCATACGGCTTTATATCTTTTAGACTTTTATATATTATCTTCACGGCTGACACCTCCTAACTTAAAATAATTTCATCATTATATAGACTTTACCGTCGAAACGCAGTATCATCAATAGTTTAGACGCCTCTAAATAAGGGGCATTTATTCATCATCGTCACGAAGGTCGATGTAGTCGAGGTCAAGTGCTTTGTAGAGTTGTTTCATGAAAAACAGACTTGGGCATATATCCCCATTCTCGACCTTTTCGACAGCACCTCGATGATACCCAAGACGTTTGCTTAGTGCCTGCATAGATAATCCTTTTTCCTCACGGGCTTTACGGATGCGTTGACGCTCTGCCACGGATAAAACACTCTGTCCTCGGTCTTTCATCTGCCTCACATCCCTCACCTTCATTATGCCTGACGAATATATATATATCTGTATATCTATGACAGGCCTAAGACTGATTTTTAGACAAATAAAAACCCAGCGGATAAAATCCACTGGGTGTTCTGTTTATATTTTACTCACGTACGCCTACGATGCAGACAGCCTGTGCTAAAAATAGCTTAGTCAATATGCCCCACGCTGTAAGACCTTTAATCGGTACTACTACGTATTTACCGTCTACGCTTTTAACAAGTAGCTCTGACACTGTTGGACTAATGTCTGACTCCGATATATGTCGACAGAGCTTATCAAGATATGCTTTACGTGCGTCTGTTATACCACAAGCTGTGAATTCTTTTAGGTCTTGCAGAATAAAATCATCAATAGGTCTATCGCAGATTGCACTGTAAGGTATACCTTTTTTAGTCTTGCTCCTGTGTCTGTTGTTCTCACTGGCTGTCACAATCTCTAAGTTGTATATCGAATTGTTCTTAACGTCCTTATCCATGTGGTTGACCTGAACCTGAGCCTCAATGAATGTTCTGTTCTTCTCCTTCATATCGAGAAGTGCCGCCTTTGCGTACTGCTCTCTTGTGTCTGGACTTACGTATGCGATTATGGTGTGCATCATAGGTCTGTAATGACGACGCTTCTTGCTTCCATCAATATAATCTAACATCACGTGAGGGAATGTCTTGTATTCGCCCTTAGTATGTGATGTACCAGAGTAGATATACTCTCCACGATGTACACCTTTAGCCCATTCAGCGTACTTAACGTCTACTACTTCACCGATAAAAGTGTCCACGGTGTAAATCCTACCTACTGCGTCTGGTTGCAGTTCATACTTGGTGAGTGTCAACTGCTTGGCTCCTCCTGCCCAACGTAGAAGTGCGAGGTTGATTGCTCTCCTGCCTTCTGATGGATTGATTAGAAGTGTGTGGCTGTGGTTCGGTGAGCTGATAGGTTTCATTAGCTCCTTGATTTGGTCCAAAGTTAAATCTTTTCTGTTTATCATTTTACTACCTCCTAAAAATTTGATTTTTAGGGGCAGCCTTAAATCAGTCACCTTAAATCTTGCCCAACTTATCGTATCAACTTAACTGCCTTTAATAAATTCACTGACCTCTTAGACTTTGCAGTATGCTTGGGTCTGATATAAACAGGTCTAAATAATCATAGTACTTAGGTTCTTCTTTCTGTTCTTGCTTAAGCTCCTGCTTAAGCTCCTGCTTAATCTCCTGCTTGGGTTCTTGCTGTTGAGTTTTCATTCGATACCCTCCTTATAGATAGTAAGTCCCTGTAAATAATCCGATAAAACGCTTTAATAGCCGCTTGCCGTAGGCTCTACGTGCATAATCACCTACTGTCTGTCGGTAGATATACATATCGTGCTTGACTTCGTAGTAGTCGAGTGGTCTGTCTTCTGTAATCTTACGCAAGCAGTAATCGTTGACCGTAGTCTTAATGTCTGTTAAAATTCTACTGATAAAAGATTGTTTTTCACACATTTTCATTGCCTCCTTCGGGTGGTTGATTGAGGTGGTCCCGCCTCTTTTATTTTTACTTTACACTATCTTTGAATTGCGAGCGACTTAGTGGCTCAGAGTGTACCTCGTTTCCTTTACCGTCTACGTACACTACACGCTTACCTCCGGGTTTAGATACTAAGATGGCTTTTAGTGTCATCCATGTGCCTCTGACTTTTACTGTCGCTTGCTCTGCCAAAACCTTATTCATTAAAATCACCTCGTCTTTCTTTATCTTGTCTCTATATTAACTCAAGACAATGCAAAAGTCAACAAAATAAGTAAATACAGGTAATAACAAATAAAGACAGGTAAATATAGAGAAAGATATTAGTTAAATTTAATAAACGTCAGTTACTACAAGTAAACACAAGAAAGAAAATTAAAAAATTTTTAGAAATATTCAAGCCTCCTAAACACCCTACAAGCCTCGTGATTTTCTGTCTCGATAAAATCATCGACTGGTGCAGATAAAACTTCGCCACGACCTCTGTGGCTTGAAATACACCTATCCCTGAACCACACCTGACCTATATAGTAACTGGCGCAGTCATAGGATTGTGTAAGAATAAAAGCGTAACCCTGCGAATAAACTGGGTTACGCT
>ERZ773359.4910-NODE-4910-length-13297-cov-6.823516_pt1 | contig 13297 bp, 12 predicted proteins | sample MGYA00374955_ERZ773359 | MGnify/ENA primary metagenome ERZ773359 (study PRJEB29098, sample SAMN04486028) | biogas fermenter metagenome | study: EMG produced TPA metagenomics assembly of the Biogas fermentation microbial communities from Germany - Plant 4 DNA1...
TAATCTCCCATTCCCGCCAGGGAGCAATAATTTTCATCTGCGGTGCCAAAGCTTTAATGGATAACTCAAAACGCACCTGGTCATTACCTTTTCCGGTGGCACCGTGGGCAATGGCATCGGCACCTTCTTTTTCTGCGATTTCCACCAGGCGTTTGGCAATGGCGGGACGGGCGATGGCAGTGCCCAATAAATATTGCTGCTCATAAAAAGCACCAGATTTAATCATGGGAAAAACAAAATCCCGCATAAATTCCTGGCAAATATCTTCAATATAAATTTTTGCCGCTCCGGAATTAATGGCTTTTTCCCGTAAGGGCTCCAGTTCCTCTCCCTGGCCCACATCTGCCGCCATGGCAATCACATCCACTTTATAATTTTCTTTCAGCCAAGGGATAATAATGGAGGTATCCAAACCACCGGAATATGCTAAAACAACCTTTTTCATACTTCACCCTCCCATTGTGCAGAAGCTATTGCATATAATTTTTTGAGTAAATCCAGCGACGCTTCCCCGCCACTGGCCAAAATTTCCACCTGCCCGCCGGATTTATGACCGGAACGCGAAAGTTTTTTTGCGGTCAAAACTCTTTGCAGCTGGCGTACCGTACCGAGATTCCCGTCAATAAATTTCACTCCCGGCAACATCTTCTGTAAAGTAGCTTTAATAAATAAGTAATGTGTACAACCTAAAACTACCGTTGTAATTTCCTTGGTGTTAACTTCACTAAACAGTTTAGTTAAAACATTTTCCAAAGCAGGGCCTGAGATGATTCCTTGTTCAATTAATTCCACCAGCCCGGGACAAGGGAGCAGTGTCACCTCATCCGTTGCGGTAGCATAACGATTATAAAGCTGGCGGAATTTTTTCTCCCGCAATGTCAGAGGGGTGGCCATGACTAAAACCTTTCCCCCTTCCGCCAATGCGGGTTTAATGGCCGGTTCCATCCCGATTACCGGCAGGGTAAATTTTTCCCGTAGCAAATCAACGGCAGCGCTTGTGGCTGTATTACACGCCACTACTAGAGCTTTGCAGCCTTTTTCCACTAAAAGCTCTGCCGCCTGCAGGCTTAAAGCGCGTACTTCTTCTTTATCCTTGCTGCCGTAGGGAGCATTGGCGGTATCGCCAAAATAGAGAAAATTTTCTGCAGGCAGCATACGGGCAGCCAGTGCCAAAACCGTCAGACCGCCGGCACCGGAATCAAAAAAGGCAATCGGTTTTTCCTGCACTATTTCTTCCTTGGACATAATCTCACCACATATTTTCCCGTTAAATTTCAGTGCTTTTTACATAACTTTGGCCAGAATTGCTTTCTGGGCATGCAGGCGATTTTCAGCCTGATCAAAAATTACAGACTGTGGCCCTTCCATAATTTCATCGGTTATTTCCTCTCCACGATGGGCAGGTAAGCAATGCATCACAATGGCATCCTTTGCCGCCAGTTGCATAACCTCCCGGTTTATCTGGTACGGTTTAAAGACACGTATCCGGGCTATGCGTTCAGCTTCCTGTCCCATACTGGCCCAAACATCTGTATAGAGAATGTCGGCATCTTTCACTGCTTCTTTGATGTCTGCAGTGATTAAGACTTCCGTGCCACTGTCTTTAGCGTTTGCCTGCGCTGCCTTGACGATTTCTGTGCGCGGTTCATAGCCTGCGGGAGAAGCTATGGCCACGTGCATTTCCATTTTACTGCAGGCCAAAAGTAACGAATGGGCCATATTGTTCCCATCACCTACAAAAGCCAGCTTTAAACCTTTTAGTTTGCCTTTATGCTCCAAAATAGTCATTAAATCGGCCATGGCTTGACAGGGATGCAAAAGATCCGTTAAACCGTTTATCACCGGTATTTCCGCATACTCTGCCAGTTCTTCCACTTCCCGGTGTTCATAGGTACGAATCATTATTCCATCCAAATAACGGGAAAGCACCCGGGCCGTATCTTTCACCGGTTCCCCGCGCTTGATCTGTAAATCCTGATCACTTAAAAAGAGCGCACAGCCGCCCAGTTGATACATGCCCACTTCAAAGGATACTCTTGTTCTGGTGGAAGCTTTGCGAAAAATCATCCCCAAGGTTTTTCCGGCCAATAAAGGATGACTTTTCCCTTCTTTTCGCTCCGCTTTTAGCTGCAGGGCAAAATGCAAAATCTCATATAATTCATCCCGGGAAAAATCGTTGACCGTTAAAAAATCTCTTCCTTTAAGCTTACTCATAGCCCTTTTTCACCTCTTTTCCCCTCCGCCGCCGTATGCTCAGCGCCCTGAAGGGCATTTCGTAAAATTTCTACGGCCGCATCAATTTGCTCTTCATTAACGATTAAAGGCGGTAAAAAGCGTAAAATTTTTCCGCCGATACAGTTGATTAATAAACCGTTTTCTTGACACATTTTTGCCACTTGTGCACCGTCACCGTCTATTTCCAAACCCACCATTAAACCTAAGCCGCGTACCTCTACCACATTGCCCACGGCAAGCTCACGAAGTTTTTGCCGGAAGTAATCACCCATTTTGGCCACATGGTCTAAAAAACCTTCCGCCGTAACAATCTCAAAGACTGCATTGGCCGCCGCACAGGCCACCGGGTTGCCGCCAAAGGTGGAAGCATGCTCACCCGGAGTTAAGACCTCAGCAGCCTTACCTTTAGCCGCCATCACACCAATGGGAAGCCCGCCGCCCAAAGCTTTTGCCAAGGTGAAAACATCCGGTTCCACGCCGTAATTCTCATAAGCAAAGAGCTTGCCGGTACGTCCCATGCCGCACTGCACTTCATCAAAAATCAAGAGCAACCCATGTTCATCGCAAAGCCTGCGCAAGCCCTTAAGGAAGGCTTCCTTTGCAGGATATACTCCCCCTTCGCCCTGTACCGGCTCCACCATAATGGCACATGTCTCATCTGTAATTAAGCGGGCAAAAGATTCCAGGTCATTAAATTCACCGTAACGAAAACCTTCCACTATGGGTTCAAAGCCTTTATGGTACTTGGGCTGACCGGTGGCAGTAATGGCCGCCAGGGTCCGCCCGTGGAAAGAACGCTTGGCGGTAATAATTTCATAGGCATTTCCTTTAGTAATTTTACCGTACTTGCGGGCCAGTTTGATGGCTGCTTCATTGGCTTCGGCACCGCTGTTGCCAAAAAACACTTTATCGGCACAGGAATGCGACACAATGCGTTCTGCCAAAAGAATCTGCGGTTCAGTATAGTACAGATTGGAAGCATGCATCAGCTGCTTTGCCTGGCGGCAAACGGCCTCTACCACCTGCGGGTGGCAGTGCCCGAAACTGTTTACCCCTAGGCCGCAAATAAAGTCAAGATAGCGCTTGCCGGAAGCATCCCAGACGTAAGGCCCCTCACCGCGCTGGATAAAAGGAGTGATGCCGGGCTGGCGGTTGTAAGTGTTAATAATAAAATTTTTTTCCTTTGTCTGCAGATCCATAGCTCTCCCCCCTAGGTTGTGACCATGGTGCCAATGCCATGGTCGGTAAAGATTTCCAATAAAAGTGAGTGCGGTAGTCTGCCGTCAATAATGTGCGTGCGGGTCACACCGTGTTCCAAGGCGGTGAGACATGCCTGCACTTTCGGAATCATACCTTTATTGATTCTGCCGTTTTCAATCATCTCCAAAGCTTGCGCTTTGGGTAACGTGGAAATCAAAGATGTGGGATCGTCGGCATCGGCAAATATCCCTTCCACATCCGTTAAAAGAATCAGCTTTTCCGCAGAAAGGGCCGCCGCCAATTCCCCGGCCACATGATCAGCATTAATATTAAGACTTTCACCGTTTACGCCTACGGCAATGGAAGAAATAACCGGAATATAACCTTGGGCGCTTAAGGTATGAATCACATCGGGATTAACTTCCACAATGTCTCCCACATACCCTAAATCCACCACTTCATTACTGCCGCTGATGGGCTCGGGGGGACGCTTTTGGGCAACCAGTAAATTGGAGTCTTTTCCGGAAAGGCCTACGGCTTTGCCGCCATGACTGTTAATGAGACTGACAATTTCTTTATTGACCTTGCCGGTTAAAACCATTTCCACAATCTCCATGGTTTCTTTATCTGTTACGCGCAAACCGTTGGCAAAAACAGCTTCCTTGCCTAAACGGTTAAGCATCTGTGTTACTTCCGCCCCGCCGCCATGGACAACAATAGGATTAATGCCGATATACTTTAAGAGAATTATATCCATCATCACTGATTTTTTTAATTCATCTGAAACCATGGCCTGACCGCCGTATTTTATGACAAAGGTTTTATTGGCAAAAGTGCGTAAATAGGGCAGCGCTTCAATTAATACTTTTGCTTTTTCAATCAATTTTCTTACTTCACCGGTCATAGTTATTTCACCCCTTCGAACCTAAAGCTACCAATATTTCTGCCACTAAATTTTACGAACGATAACTGGCGTTAATTTTTACATAATCATAACTTAAATCTGAACCCCAGGCGGTAACAATTTCCGTACCCAGGTGCAAATCAACAGTAATGACAATCTCTTTTTGCGCAAGAATCTCCTTTGCCCGTACTTCATCAAAAAGTAGCCCCTGGCCGTCTTTTGTCACTTGCAAATCGCCAAGATAAACATCAACTTTCCCGGGGTCAAAAGCCGCATCCGTGTTTCCCATGGCCATCACAATCCGCCCCCAGTTGGCGTCCTCACCAAAAAAGGCGGTTTTCACCAGATTTGAATTCAGAATGGCCATGGCCAGTTTTTTCCCGTCACTAAAGGTAGGAGCATTCTTAATGGTAACTTCTAAAAATTTTGTTGCTCCTTCACCATCGCGCACAATTTTTTGGGACAGTTCCGTGTTAACCTGCTGCAAAAGTGCGACAAAGCGCCAATAATCTTCGTTTTCTTCTTTTATTTCCGGATTTTGCGCCTTGCCGTTTGCCAAGATAAAAACTGTATCATTGGTACTTGTATCGCCGTCCACGGTAATTAAATTATAAGAACGATCCACAGTGTACCGTAAAGCCTTTTGCAACAGCTCTGCGGAAATGTTACAGTCGGTGGTAATAAAGGCCAACATGGTGGCCATATTGGGATAAATCATGCCGGATCCTTTGGCTATACCCCCTACGGTCACTTTTTTCCCGCCAATTTCTGTTTCATAAGCGCTCACCTTTGTCACCAAATCAGTGGTACAAATGGCTTCCGCCGCCTCTTCGCCGCCTGCCACGGATAATTTTTCCACCACTTGGCTAATGCCGGCAGCAATTTTTTCCATGGGCATATAGACACCAATCACCCCTGTGGAAGCCACCAGTACATCCTCCGGAGTAAGCTTTAATAAGTTTGCCGTAATTTCCGCCATGCGGGCTGCGTCCTTCAGACCTTGCTCCCCCGTGCAGGCATTGGCATTGCCGCTGTTGCAAATAATGGCTTGGGCCTTTTGCCTGGCTAGATGCCGGCGGGAAAGAATGACCGGGGCCGCTTGAAAACGATTTTGCGTAAAGACACCGGCGGCCGTAGCAGGAACTTCTGAATAAATTAAGGCTAAATCTTTTTTATCCTTTTTTAGGCCGCAATGCACCCCGGAGGCTAAAAAGCCTTTTGCCGCCGTGACCCCGCCTAAAACTTTGTTCAGCGTCATCAAAGCAACCTCCTTTACTGCAAGCCGGCTGTTTCCGGCCAGCCCTGCATAATATTCATATTTTGCACCGCCTGACCTGCAGCCCCTTTGACCAGGTTATCAATGGCTGAAATGACGATGAGGCGGCCTGTGCGCTGATCCAAGCGATAAGCAAGGTCGCAGAAATTAGTGCCGCTGACATTTTTCGTTTCCGGCAGTTCCGGAGATGGCAGCAAACGAATAAAAGCTTCATTTTCATAGTATTTTGTATAAATCTCGCCGATTAAAGCTTCCGTAACCAATGGTTTAACCCGCAAATAAATGGTGGATAAAATACCTCTAATCATGGGAACCAAATGGGGGGTAAAAAGTAGTGTCACCGGCCGACCGGCTGCCCTGGACAATCCTTGTTCCATTTCGGGGATATGCTGATGTCCGGTCACTTTATAAGCTTTAAAGTTTTCCGTGCATTCCGGGAAATGGAGCGCTTGTTTCGGGGTGCGACCGGCTCCGGAAACTCCCGACTTGGCATCAATAATAATGTCCTCGCTCTCCACCACCCCTTCGGCTAAAAGCGGGAAAAGTGCCAATTGCACACCGGTGGGATAACAGCCCGGATTGGCAACCAAAGTAGCTTTAGCAATTTCCACCCTGTTAACCTCCGGTAAACCGTAGACACTTTGCTGTAAAAGTTCAGGGGCGGTATGCTCGTATCCATACCATTGAGGATACATTGCCGCATCCTGCAGGCGAAAATCACCGCTTAAATCCACAACTTTTTTTCCCGTTTGCAAAAGTTGCGGTACTGTGTTGACGGATGTGCCGTGAGGCAGCGCAGCAAAAATAAAATCACATTGAGCTACCTTTTCCAGATCCAATTTTTCCAGAGGCAGATCACAAAGCTGGCGAAACTGTGGATAGACATCAGAAATTTTTTGCCCGGCAAAACTTTCAGAGGTTAAATAATAAGGACGGGCATGCGGGTGCCGTAGTAAAATGTGAACCAACTCCCTGCCGGTATAACCGGTTGCTCCCACAATGGCTACTTTTAACATTGTAAACACCTGCCTTGTTTGCATTTATCTAGAAAAAAAGCCTCTCTATCCTAAAAGGACGAGAGGCATCTCGCGGTACCACCTTTATTGGTCACCAAGTGACCCACTTACGCCGTGTTTCCACACGGACAGCGCTAACGGGCATTTCCCGGCGTGGCCTACTAAGCAAAGCCGTTGGGCACGCAGTTCAGGGGTGCGCTTCAGAATGCCTTCCGTGCCGGGCTTCCACCATCCCCGACTCGCTGGAACTTCCAACATTCCTACTCTCCCCATCATTACCTTACGATATTTACCAAATTTATACCTAGTATAGCTAATAGATTAGCATTGCCGTGGCTAAAAGTCAAGGGGTGGTTTAGCGATAATTAGGCTTTGCTGGCCGTGTTTTTACCTAAATCAAAGGCTATAAAGGAATATTACCGTGTTTTTTGCGGGGGCGATCCTCTTGTTTATTTGCCAGCATGGCCAGCCCGCGCACCAAATAATTGCGGGTCTCCCTCGGGTCAATGACGGCATCCACCCAGCCGCGGGAAGCGGCAATGTACGGATTGGCGTATTTTTCTTTGTATTCTTGAATCCTTGCCGCCCTTTCCGCTTCCGGATCCCGGGCCCCTTGGATTTCTTTGCGGTAAACAATATTGGCTGCGCCCTCGGGCCCCATGACGGCAATTTCCGCCGTGGGCCAGGCCAAAGCTAAATCGCCTCCCACAGAACGCGAACTCATGGCGATGTAAGAGCCGCCGTATGCTTTACGCAAAATAACGGAAATTTTGGGCACCGTGGCTTCGCAATAGGCAAAAAGCACCTTGGCACCGTGGCGAATAATACCACCATGTTCCTGTTTTACCCCCGGTAAATACCCGGGAACATCCACAAAAGTAATCAGCGGGAGGTTAAAACAATCACAGAAACGGACAAAGCGGGCAATTTTATCTGCAGCATCAATATCTAAAACTCCGGCCAAAACTTTCGTCTGGTTGGCAACAATCCCGACAGGGCGGCCGTTAAGGCGGGCAAAACCAATGACGGCATTGGCGGCAAAGGCTGCTTGAATTTCCAAAAATTCGCCGCCGTCCACGATCCGCACAATAATGTCCCGAACATCATAAGTTTTTTGCGGGTTATCCGGCAGGAGAGAAAGCAGTTCTTCCGCCGCATAAGGCGGTTCCTGCACGGCAGCCACCGGCGGATCCTCCAGGTTATTGGCAGGCAAATAAGAAAGTAATTTTCTAAGCTGCCGGAAACAAGTTGCCTCATCGGGCGCCATAAAGTGGGCGACGCCACTGGTGGTAAAATGCTTGTGCGCACCACCCAGTTCTTCCGGGCTGACATCTTCACCGGTGACAGCCTTTATTACTTGGGGACCGGTGATAAACATCAGGCTAGTTTTATCCACCGTAAAAATAAAATCAGTCATGGCCGGTGAATAGACGGCACCACCGGCACAAGGCCCTAAAATAACCGAGATTTGCGGAATCACACCACTGGCCAAGGTGTTGCGATAAAAAATATCACCAAAACCGTTAAGCGCTTTAATTCCTTCCTGGATGCGCGCACCGCCGGAGTCAAATAAACCTATACAAGGAGCACCTGTTTTCAGGGCTAAATCCATGACTTTACAAATTTTTTGGGCATGCAATTCCCCTAAAGAACCGCCCATTACGGTAAAATCCTGGGCAAAAACATAGACTAAACGGCCGTCAATGGTGCCAAAGCCGGTCACTACGCCGTCACCCGGAGCAAATTTACCTAAGTCCTCTGCTTTATATAAATCTGCTTGCACAAAGGCATCCAATTCGGTAAAACTGCCGGTATCCAGAAGCATTTGCATCCTCTCCCGGGCAGTCAGCTTACCTTTGGCATGCTGTGCCTCAATTTTTTCTTTGCCGCCACCTAGGGCAATTAATTTTTGGCGTTCCTGCAAAAATTGCAACTTATCCAGCATCAAAACACCTCCAGGCTGTTAACAATAGCAAAAAACTTCGTCAGCAGTTTTTTGCAGGGAAAATCTAGATTATGGAATTTTTTTTTACTATACCATTTCCCCCAGCCTGCATCAACCAAAATCACTTTACGCCTGCAAATATAGCTTTGTGGCAATATTTTTCATGTTATAATGAAAACATCCATCAACCTTGGAGGAGTAAGCATGCAAGTTTTTGCTTTAGTGGGACCCAGTGGCACAGGCAAATCCCATCGTGCTTCCTATGTGGCTTATCAATACCAAATACCCTTGCTCATTGATGATGGGCTTTTAATTGCCGGCAGCACCGTTTTGGCCGGTAAATCAGCGAAAAGAGAAGTAACACGCATTGGTGCCATTAAACGGGCCATCTTCCATGACCCCTTACACGCTGCCGAAGTGCGCGCCAAGATTTTGGCCTCGGGTGCCGAACGTATACTTATCTTGGGCACATCGGAAAAAATGGTAGAAAAAATTACCCAACGCTTAGGCTTACCACACCCGGCCAAAACCATCAAAATTTACGATATTGCTTCCGCAGGGGAAATCAAAAAGGCCCTGGAAATTCGCCAAAAAGAAAACCGCCATTGTATCCCCCTCCCCGCCTTTGCTCTCAAAAAAGATTTTCCCGGTTACCTTTTAGACCCCATCCGTTCTTTTTTTGCAAAGCGCCATAGCAAAGCTGCCAGGAAGGTTCTGCTTGAACGGACAGATGTGCGACCGGTCTACAGTTCTTTGGGCACCATCTATATTGCCAAGCACGTGCTTTACCAGCTGATACTTCATATAACCGGTCAGGTGCCGGGGGTGGCAAAACCCCTAAAAATAGAAGTAATGACCCAACGGGACGGGAGTGTATCCCTTAATGTTGAAGTTAGTGTCTGTCTAGGTCCCAATATTCCCACAGTATTAAGGCAAGTACAGCATGCCCTGAAGACAAAACTAGAGCTTTTGACAGGATTAACAATTTACCAAATAAATGTCTCGGCCCGCCGGCTGGAAATTACGCACAAAACTTAAAGCCCGCTTTGCGGGCTTTGTTTACTTTCTCAGAATTTCTTTGATTATGTGTACGGCTTTTTTAATTTCTGCCATACTTACATCTTTATGTGTTACAAAACGTACTGTTTCCTGGTCAAGGGCTCCGGCCAGCACGCCGGCAGCTTTAAGTCGGTGTAAAAATTCCTGCAGGGAAATCTTCTCCGGTTTAACAAGTACCATGTTGGTTTGGACTTTTGCCAAATCAATGACTAAACCATCAACGCTAGACAACTCTTTGGCCAAATATTGTGCTTTTTCGTGATCTTCTGCCAAATGTTTATAGTTTTGCAGGGCAATAATCCCGGCAGCAGCAATAACGCCTACCTGCCGCATCCCTCCACCAAGCAATTTCCGGTAATAACGGGCTTTATCAATAAAGCTTCTGGGGCCGGCCAAAAGCGAACCGATGGGTGCGCCCAAGCCCTTGGAGAGGCAAAACATTACAGTATCTGTAAAACAAGTAAATTCGGTAACCTCCCGTTGCAGGGCAACGGCCGCATTAAAAATACGTGCTCCATCCAAGTGCACTTTTATATTACCTTCCCGGGCCAGCCGGTAAACAACAGCCATCTGTTCCGGCGGCATAACCGTGCCGCCGTTGCGATTCAGTGTGTTTTCCAGGCAAATCAGTTTTACCGGAGCTGAATACGGTATGTCGGTACGCAGGTTGTCCATCAAGTCAGCAATCCCCTGGCAGTGATGCAAATTTGCCACAGGTTGTATCTGCACACCGGCAATGACACTGGCCGCCGCCATTTCGTCCTGGTAAATGTGTGCCAGTGAATCACAAACCACTTTTTCGCCGCGCTCACAATGTGTCATGATGGCCAACTGATTCCCCATGCTTCCCGAAGGAACAAATAAAGCCGCTTCTTTACCTACTATTTCCGCCGCCAGCTTTTCCAAGCGGTTTACAGTTGGATCTTCACCATAAACATCATCACCCACTTCTGCCTCCGCCATGGCTTGGCGCATGGCTGCCGTCGGTTTTGTGACCGTATCACTGCGTAAATCTATGATGCTCAATTTTCATACCTCCAGGCCATTAATTAAATTGTATCCTTTGTTTATGGGCATAAATATTAAACCGGCGGCCGCGCGCAAACCCTATGAGGGTGATACCTAAACTTTTCGCCAGTTCAATACTTAATTCTGTAGGTGCTGATCTTGAGACTAAAACCGGAAAACCCAATTTAGCCGTTTTAATCAAAATTTCCGAGGAAACTCTACCACTTGTTAATAAAACTTTATCATTAAGATCAATATTTTCCTTTAAACAATGACCGATAAGTTTGTCTACCGCATTATGGCGGCCGATATCTTCACAAACATAAAGCAAACCATCTTTACTGCCTAAAGCAGAACTATGTATGCCGCCTGTTTGCTGGTAAAGTTCAGCCCTTTCCTGTAACTGCCGCATAAGTGCTAAAATTTGCTGTGCAGCAATTGTCATTTCCGCTTTAACCGGATTGCTTTTTAAAGCATCAAGGGCATGGTAAAAAACTGTTCCCTTGCCGCAGCCAGATGTAATGGTACGTTTACCGTATAATTTTTCCGCCAATTCATTGCCTTTTGTTTCCACAAATACTATACCTTGCTCTTGCTCAAAACGCAAGGAATGTATATCCGCAAAGCGGCCAATTAAACCTTCAGAACGTAAAAATCCTATGGCCAACTCTTCTGACCTTTCCGGGGTATGTAAAAGCGTCACCAGTTCTTTACCATTCAAAAAAATGGTTAGAGGCACTTCACGGATGACAGGATCATCAAATTCATGAATACCTTTATCATCATAACGTAAAATCGGTTTTGAAACTACTATTTTCTCCATGCTGTCCTCCCTCATGAAAAAATTGTTTCCGGACAATTAATAAATAAAATTACTTTCTTCACGCTAATTTTCCTCTATTTTTCTTTTTCATGTTTATTTCCCAAAATTACTTGCTTCAACTTATGACAAAAACAGCGGATGCTCGCGTGAGCATCCGCTGTATGTTAATTGGCCTTTTCTATGCGAACGGCAGTTACTTTCAATTCGGGGATTTTGGCCGTCGGGCAAGAGCGTGAACTGGTCAGCAAATTGGCGGCCGTCTCCTTAAAATGGAAAGTCATAAAGACGATGCCTTTGGGGACACGGTCGGTAATTCTAATTTTAGATTTAACCTCACCGCGGCGCGAAGCCACCTTAACAAGATCAGCGTCTTGCAGGTTAAGCGCCTTTGCGTCATCAGGGTTAATTTCCATTAATTCCTCATTGAGCACCTTTTTCAAGCCCTTACTTCTCCGGGTCATGGTCCCTGTGTGGTAATGATAGAGCACTCGTCCTGTGGTCAGCAGGAACGGGTATTCCTCATCAGGTTCTTCGGCCGGGCCTTGATGCTCAACGGCACTAAAGCGGCCCAAACCACGACTAAATTTGCCCACATGCAGAATAGGTGTACCGGGATGATCTTCTGAGGGACAAGGCCAATTAATGCCTGTCACCCCTAGACGTTCATAGGTAATGCCGGCATAACTTGGTGTTAAGGCGGCAATTTCTTTAAAGATATCCTCGGCACATTGATAATTCCAGTCAAAACCTAATCTCTTGCCAATTTCAGCGATAATCTGCCAGTCAGCTTTTGCCTTGCCGCGCGGCGTCAATGCCTGATTTACCTTTTGTACACGCCGCTCTGTATTGACAAAGGTACCTTCTTTTTCCGCCCAGGAAACGGCGGGTAAGACCACATCGGCATATTTGGCGGTTTCTGTTAAAAATAGATCTTGGACAACAAGAAATTCCAGTTGCTCCATGCAGTGACGGACATGGGAAGAATCCGGATCAGATAAATAGGGATTTTCCCCCATAATATACATGGCACGAATGTTTTTGTTTTCCGCGGCGGAAAACATTTCCGTCACAGTTAGTCCGGGTTTGGCGGAAAGTTCTACCCCCCACGCCTGTGCAAATTTGGTGCGTGCTTTTTCATCGGTTACCGGCTGGTAACCGGTGAAGACATTGGGCAGAGCTCCCATGTCACAGGCTCCCTGCACGTTGTTTTGACCCCGTAGCGGGTTTACACCGCTAGACGGTTTACCAATATTACCGGTCAGCATGGCCAAGTTTGCAATGGCCAGCACATTATCAGTACCGGAAGTATGCTGGGTTACACCCATGGTGTAGAGAATGCTGGCAGTCTCTGCTTTAGCATAAATCCGGGCAGCTCTGATAATTTTTTCTGCCGGCACACCGGTGATTTTTTCCGCATATTCTGGTGTATATTTTTCCACAGTGGCTTTAAGGGCAGCAAAATTTTCCGTTCTTTCCTGAATGAATTTCTCATCAGCCAAGCCCTCTTTAATAATCACATGGGCCATAGCATTTAAGAGGGCAATATTTGTACCCGGTTTTAACTGCAAGAAAGTATCGGCATAGTTACAAAGCTCAATTCTACGCGGATCAGCCACAATTAATTTGGCACCTTTTTTAACAGCACGTTTAATGCGATAGCCAATAACAGGATGATTCTCGGTAGTGTTGGAACCAATAACAAAAATAGCTTTTGCGTCTTCAACCTCATTAATGGTATTTGTCATAGCTCCACTTCCAAAAGCAGCGGCCAGACCGGCCACAGTGGGAGAGTGTCACAAACGGGCACAATGGTCCACATTATTTGTCCCCA
>ERZ773359.4913-NODE-4913-length-13295-cov-4.672961_pt1 | contig 13295 bp, 10 predicted proteins | sample MGYA00374955_ERZ773359 | MGnify/ENA primary metagenome ERZ773359 (study PRJEB29098, sample SAMN04486028) | biogas fermenter metagenome | study: EMG produced TPA metagenomics assembly of the Biogas fermentation microbial communities from Germany - Plant 4 DNA1...
GTTTTATTTACCAATTTTTCAAACGGCACATATTCTAATTCTGGATATCCGTATCGAGCTCCACCGAAAGCATTTTTGCCAGCCTCGGTCTCCATACAGTATCTAAGTCTCTCATGGCATGGTAATCCAATCAAGGATATTTTCATTCCTTCTTTTATATCAGAACTCATAACGCCAATACCTGTATCTGTATAAAGCATGCATACTAAATCAGGAAATATTGATTTTATCTCTCCATCTACCCATAAAGCCATTACTTCGTTCTTTATTACCATTTTTGCCTTTTTGCCTGCATAATCATTGGCTCCATCTAAAACTACATTGGTAAGGTAGAAACCTCCCTTATCCTCTCCTTCGACCTCTGTAACAGTTCCTTCAAATAACTTTAAACCTTTCTCTTTTTCTACGAACTCTGCCACCGGGTCAATACCCTTTTGTTGAGCCTCTAATATCAATTCTCCTACACGTATGGAGTTAGATATGGCTCCTGGTATGCAGCTTTTTTTCAACTCTGCCCCGGACATTGCATAGTGAGCATTAGCTCCCATGCCTCCGCCCTTAGTTACGACAAATCTTCCTATTTCATCAGCATAAGTCAATTCATTAGCGTTCATAACGACTATGGTGTTTCCTTGGTGATCGACTAAAGGCATCGGATTCAATGATATACCATATCCTACGAAGCTTGTCATCTGAGTTTCCGGTGCTGACCTTCCCACTGCATCCGCATTTATAATTGGAATTCCCATTCTTGCAGCTAAAGTCATGATGACAGGAGTATTCAGACCTCCAGCTTCAAAAGGAATTATGTAATCAATCTTCCTGCCTTTAATCCTCTCCATCTCTCTGAAAGCCTTCAGCAAAATGAAATCATCTTCCCATGATTGCACGATTTCATCGTAGCTCATGTGTTCCAAAGCTTTTACTGATCCCATTATTCCTCCGCTGCACACAAAAGCGTCATCTTCAACATCCTCAGGATCAATAATGTTATAAACCCTTCCCTTACTGAAATCATTTTCGATTATTATTCTTCCCCATTCGGGATCTCCACCGCCACCAGTTCCGTATATACCTAAACCGATTAGTAGAGCATCAACATCTTTTTTATCTAAAACCCAACGTGCCACGATATATTTACCTCCCTCCCAAACAACTATTTAACATTGGAATTACATTCAGTGAAGATTGAACCCTCCCCTGAAGAAAGTCTTCTTTAAAATTATCTTTTTTCTATTACTAGTTGCACCCCCTCTTGATGTGAAAAAATAATAATAGCAGCTCGTGTTTCATATTATAAAACATTGTTTTAATTTATGTGTGACAGCTTTATAATTCTACATCACATCAATAATTCCTTCTTTTTTTAATCATTTAAATGTTAATTTAAATGTTAAATTATTAACATTTGCTATAGGTCTTGATTCCCAAGATTTACAGCTTTCTTGTAATTTGAGGACAATACACTCTATTTCAGAATATCGTTAGTTATGCTATAATATTAAATCAAGCAGTAAGGTGTTTACATATTATACAATTGTTAAAGGAAAGGACGTTGTATATGGCAGAAAAAAATAATACTGTTCAATCCTTAGAAAGGGCAATAATGCTGCTAGAAGAGCTTGCAAGGCACCAAGATGGCTGTGGCATAACATATTTATCAAGTTTAACAGGTCTTCATAAAAGTACGGTTCATAGAATTCTAAATACACTTGCAGTCAAGGGTTATATTGAAAAAAATGTAGAAACAGAAAAATATTCCTTAGGAATGAAGTTTCTCTATCTCAGCAGTGCAATATTAGACCAAATGGATATTAGAAAAATTGCAAAGCCCCTACTAGAAGAACTTTGCTCTAAAACAGGAGAAGTGGTTCATTTATCTATCATGGATGATGGTGAAGCAGTATACATTGACAAGGTGGAAAACCCACATAAAAGCATAAGAATGTATTCCCAAATTGGCAAAAGAGTTCCTCTTCATTGTACAGGAGTTGGCAAGATTCTTATTGCTTGGCTTCCGGATAAAGATGTTGAGGCTATCTTAGAAAAACATGGTATGGAACCTTTTACTCCATATACCATAACTGATATTGAAAAAATGAAGGAACATTTAAAAATGATAAGAAAAATGGGATATGCCTTTGATGAAATGGAACATGAAGAAGGGATCAGATGTGTGGCAGCACCAATATATGACATTAAAGGTAAAGTAATAGCTTCAGTGAGTGTTTCCGGACCGGTACTACATGTTACAAAAGAAAGAATGCCTGAACTTATTAAAGAAGTTATAAAAACTGCCGAGGAAATCTCTTATCATTTAGGTTATAGAGCGAAGACTTCTATATAAATTTTTAAAAAATAAAGGAATATATAAAAAAAAGAAGGACTTTTTATAATTAAATAGAATAGTTATACTAGAATAGCAGCAAAATGTTTCATATTATAAAATAATATACTTAAATTATTAAAAGTCGTTCTTTTTTTAAACTATAATCGGAACGTTGTTTCATAATATAAAACTAATACCTCTGTTTTGATTACAGTTTTATTAATGAGGGAGGTTGTTCAATGAAAAGAATTGAAATTGTAAAAAGAATAGCAGATTTAGGTATTGTTGCTGTAGTAAGAACGGAAACAAAAGAGAAGGGCATTAAACTTGTAGATGCAATAAAAAAAGGTGGTATTAAAGCCATCGAAGTTACAATGACAGTACCAGGTGCCTTAGACATAATTAAAGAAATATCCGAAGCCTACAAAAATGAAGATGTAATAATCGGGGCAGGTACCGTGCTTGATCCTGAAACTGCAAGAGCATGCATGTTGGCAGGAGCTCAATATATAATTAGCCCTAATTTAAACATTGAAACTTTAAAAATATGCAATCGCTACAGAATTCCGTCTTTCCCTGGTGTTATGACAGTAAAAGAAGCTTTGGAAGCCATGGAATACGGTGCTGAAATTTTAAAGCTATTCCCAGGCAGCGCTTTTGGTCCATCAATAGTTAAAGCCTTCAAAGGCCCTCTACCGCAAGCTAACTTTATGCCTACAGGTGGAGTAGACATTGATAATGTTAAGGATTGGTTTGAGGCAGGTGCAGTAGCAATTGCTACAGGTAGCAACTTGACTAAGGGTGCAAAAACCGGGAACTATGAATTAGTAACAGAAACAGCAAGAAGATTTGTTGAAGAAGTGGCCAAATATAAAAAATAGGAGGTAATTTTATGGGTAAGTTTGTGACATTTGGGGAAATAATGCTGAGATTATCCCCTATTGGTTATGAAAGATTTGTTCAAGCAAAACAGTTTAATGTATTTTTTGCAGGAGGAGAAGCTAATGTAGCTGCCTCTCTAGCAAACTATGGCAAAGATAGCTATTATGTAACAAAGCTTCCTGCTCACGAAATAGGACAGGCTGCTATAAACGAAATGAGACGCTTTGGTATAAAAACAGATTATGTAGTCCGAGGCGGTGACAGAATCGGTGTATATTACTGTGAAAGAGGTGCTTCTCAAAGACCTTCAAAAGTTATATATGATAGAGCAGCTTCTTCTATAGCCGAAGCTAAAAGAGAAGATTTTGATTGGAAAAAAATATTTGAAGGAGCTGAATGGTTCCATTTTACAGGAATAACACCTGCATTATCTGATAATTGCATTGATATCACACGTGACGCATTAATAGCTGCAAAAGAGGCCGGTGTAACAATAAGCTGTGATCTAAACTATAGAAAGAAGTTATGGACAACTGAAAAAGCAGGAAAAGTTATGAGTGAACTTGTAAAATACTGTGATGTATTAATCGCTAATGAAGAAGATGCAGAAAAGGTATTTGGAATAAAAGCAGAAAAGTCTGATGTCACTGAAGGCAAGCTATCTGATGAAGGCTATAAGGCAGTAGCAAAAGAGCTGTATGATAGATTTAATCTTAAATATGCAGCTATTACTTTAAGAGAAAGCTACTCGGCTTCCATTAATGGTTGGTCAGGTATGCTCTACGATGGCGAAAACTATTATAAATCAAAGAAATATGATATCCATATCGTAGACCGAGTTGGCGGTGGAGATTCATTCTGTGGCGGTCTCATTTATGGTCTTTCCTCCGGCATGGATAACCAGTCAGCTCTAGAGTTTGCAGCCGCAGCTTCTTGCTTGAAACATACTATTGAAGGCGACTTCAATATGATGTCTGTAGATGAAGTAATGACCTTAATGAAAGGTGACGCTTCAGGTAGGGTACAAAGATAATAATAGAATACTTTGTAAAAGAGGTAGATAATTTATGCTTTATTTAGAGCATGTAGGCATCTGTGCAAAGGATACAAAAAGCCTTAAAGATTGGTATGTTAAATATTTCAACTTAGAAGTCGTATACGATAATAAAAAAGAAAAACCAACATTCATATTAAAGTTTAAAGACGGAGGACTTCTGGAAATATATGCTGCAGAATCTTATAGTGACACATATGATAATAAACATCAAGGCATTAGGCACCTTGCATTTGGCACTGATGATATAGAAGGAGAATATGAAAGACTAAAAAATGAGGTAGTTATTGAAAAAGAATTATCAGAAAACAGCAAAGGTATTAAAACATTTTTCTTTAGAGATTTAGAAGGTAATTTGATTCATTATGTTCAAAGACCTACTCAATTATAAAAATCCAAAATCTGTCTGCTTAATTAATATAGAAAGAGAAGAGGGTTAGCCCCTCTTCTCTTTCTATATTAATATTCATTTTTATATTATTTTTTATTATATCTCTTTCTCCTTGAGGAAGAAGGTATGCCTATTTCGTCTCTGTATTTCGCTACAGTTCTCCTGGAAATTTTAATACCTTTTTGGGCAAGGAATTCTGTTATAGTTTGATCACTTACAGGTTTTGATGAGTCTTCAGCATCTATAATTGATCTTATCATCTTTTTAATGCTTTCTGATGATATGTCTTCTCCACTTTTGCTCTCAACCCCGCTTTTGAAGAAATATTTAATTTCAAATATACCTCTGGGAGTCTGAGCGTACTTGCCACTTATGGCTCTGCTGACTGTTGACTCGTGTACCTGAACTTCATCGGCAATGTCCTTAAGAGTCATAGTTTTAAGATAGCCATCTCCTTTTTCAAAAAATTCTAATTGATAATCAATTATAGCTTTCATTACCTTATAAAGTGTATTTTTTCTCTGCTCAAGACTTTTTATTAGCCATAAAGCTGAAGACAGTTTATCATTTATAAAGGACATGGCATCGGATGACTTGTCGGCAGTATTTATTATATTTTTATAGTATCTATTTATCATAAGCTTTGAACTATAGCTATCGTTTATAGTTATAATATATTCATTGTCAATTTTTTCAACATATACATCAGGTATTATATATCTGTTTTCCGTTCCACAATGAAAAGCTCTTCCAGGCTTTGGCTCCAGCGATTTTATAATATCGCTATAATCCTGTACTTTAGTTACAGGTATTGATAGTCTTTTGGCAATATTATGAAGCCTGTTAGCTGCAATATCATCTAAATGTTCTTTTATTATAGTTACAATATTATCATCAGCTAATTCTAATGCATTTATCTGCAGCAGAAGGCACTCTATTAAATTGGTTGCTCCCACACCAACCGGTTCAAAACTTTGAATAATCCTAAGAATATTTTCAACTTTTGTTTTGTTAACAGAAAGGTCTTCTGCAATATGATCAATAGGTGTTTTTAAATAGCCGTTATCATCTAGACTTTCTATGATATATTCTCCAATTTTTCTATCTGCTTTACTCAATTTTAAGCTTCCTAATTGGAACTGTAAATGATCTTTCAAAGTATCAGTATAACATATAAAATTATCATAGGATGATTCCTGATGTTCTTCAATCTCAGTGTTTTCTAGGCAATAGCTTTTACCTTGATACTGAAAATATTCTTTCCAGTCTATTTCTTCTAATAATTTTTTTTCTTCTTCACCTTTTACTTTCTTTTCTTCTTCTGCATTATGAATTTTTTCATCAGGCAAGTCTTCTATAATATCAAGAACTGGATTTGTTTCAAGTTCTTGTTTTACCAAATTTTCTAACTCTATTGTCGGTAGTTGAAGTATTTTTAATGCCAGCCGCAATTCTGGTGTCATAACAAGTTTTTGTTGCTGCTCCAGCACTAAATCGTATCCCATCCTCATAACACTCACCTCACAAAATGAGACTTTATCCCTACTTATTAATTATATCATATTCTTTGAAATATTCATAATAGAATCTTAGCAAAAACCTTGCCAAAAAAATAAGCTCGAATATTCGAGCTTATTTTTCTCCTTTTTCATAGGGAACTCCGTCTGCTGCGGGAGCTACTGATTTGCCTACCAATCCTGATACTGCCATCATGGTCAATATATATGGTAAAGCGAATAAAAATTCTTTTGGTAGGTCTAGACCTAAAGACATGGATACAGTTTGTATTGCATCAGCTAAACCAAAGAACAAGCATGCCAATGCAGCTCCAACAGGATGCCATTTTCCAAATATAACTGCAGCTAATGCTATAAATCCTTTTCCTGCTATCATTCCTTCTTTAAATAAACTTATAGAACCAATTGACAGGGCTGCTCCTCCTATAGCTCCCAAAATACCGCTCAGTATTACACATATATACCTGACTTTATATACATTTACACCTAAAGTATCTGCTGCTCTTGGATGTTCTCCAACAGCCCTGATTCTTAATCCAAATGGTGTTTTGTACAACACAAAATAAGATACTCCTACCAAAATAAAAGCTAAATAGGTGAACATGTTAAAAGGACCCCATGGAGTAAAATAATTAACATTGTCTGTTTGTCCAGGCTTGCCCCAGATCTCTACTAATAAAAATGTTGTTAAACTAGCGGCCAAAATATTGATGGCTGTACCTACAACAACCTGGTTAGCTTTAAAATGAATACTCAAGAAAGCTAAAAGCCATCCAAAGAAAGCTCCAGAAACTATTGCGCCTAACAAACCAAGAAAAGGCGATCCTGTAAAATAAGATACCAATACAGCACTGAAGGCTCCTATGGTCATCATACCTTCCAAACCAATATTTACTACTCCTGATCTTTCTGAAAAAGTACCTCCTAAAGCTGTAAACATTAGAGGGGTGGCTGATCTTATGGTACTGCCAAATAAAATGGTAATAATATTCCACATACTATTTTACCTCCCCTTTCTTTAACTGTGCTCTTATCTCCTTGTTTTCCTTGTATCTTTGAACCATAACTCTTACAAAGTTTGAGGCAACAAATAACAGTATAATACCTTGTATAATTCCTACCACTTCTTTGGGTATGCCTTCAATCTGCATCATTGGACCTCCTTTTTGAAGGACGCCAAATAGTAAAGCGGACAGTATTACACCGATGGGATTATTGTTGCCCACTAAAGCAACTGATATACCGTCAAAACCATAACCTGTCAATCCAAAAAGATTATTGACCCTATATTGTACTCCTGCAGTATGGATTGCTCCTGCTAATCCAGAAAATAATCCCGATATCAGCATTGCCAATACTATATTGCGTTTTACATTTATACCGCCATACTCTGAAGCATCAGGATTGAATCCTACAGATCTTATTTCATAACCTGTTACAGTCTTATTGAGTAAATAGTATGCTACTAGTGCTACAAATATTGCAATAATAATACCTATATGCAGCCTTGAGTATTTAAATTGTTCAAAGCTTTGAGAAAACCTCCAAAGCTTTGCTGTGGGAGCAATTTCAAAGGAAAAGGCTTTGCCCGGCTCGTTTAAAACCGTCATGATCAAATAATTGCTTAAATTCAAGGCTATATAGTTCATCATAATACTGTTTATTACTTCATGAGAGCCTACCTTAGCTTTTAACCATCCTACTATCCCTGCCCAAATACCTCCTGCTAAAGCACCAGCTAACAACGTGAGCAGTACATGTATAGACGGAGGTAATCCTTCTAAGGCCCATCCTATCCAAACAGCTGCAACACTTCCCATTATAAATTGGCCTTCAGCGCCTATATTAAAAAGACCACATTTATAAGCAAATGCTACAGAAAGTCCTGTCAATATCAGTGTAGTTGTTGTAACCAAAGTCTCCCCAAATTTATTCAAATCTCCTAAAGCCCCTAAAAACAATGCTTTATATGCAACTTTTGGACTATTTCCAAATGCATATACTAATATAGCACCGGCTAAAAATGATACTACAATTGCAGTAAGGGGATAAAGGATTTCCTTAAGTGTATTCTTTGCGCTGTTTTTAATTTCATCTAATCTGTTTTCCATTTTATCCACCCCCTAGTGCTTCTTTTCTGATCTGCCGCCGGCCATCATTATTCCTAATTCCAGCTCATTTGTTTCTTTAGCATTAACTGTATCTATTATTTTGCCGTCATACATGACTGCTATTCTGTCCGATAGATCCATTATTTCATCTAACTCCAATGATACCAATAGAACTGCCTTGCCTTTATTCCTCTGTTCTATGAGTCTTTGATGAACAAATTCAATTGCTCCTACATCTAATCCTCTAGTAGGTTGAGAAGCTATAAGTAAAACCGGATCTCTATCCAATTCTCTGGCTATTATCATTTTTTGTTGGTTTCCGCCAGATAAAGATTTTGCAAAAACCTTTTCGCTGGGAGTTCTTACGTCGAATTCTTTTATAAGTTTTTTAGCATAATCCCGGATTTTTTTGTAATCCATCCCTATACCCTTTTTAAACTTTTTGCTTCTCTGTGAACCTAAAATACTGTTTTCGTATAAAGGGAAATTTAATATAAGCCCCCTCTTATGCCTATCCTCAGGTATATAACCTAGCCCGCTGTCAATTATTTCTTTTGTTGATAAGTTCGTTACATCTTTTCCATTTATAAGAACTTGACCTTTTTCAGTCCTTCTTAAACCCGTTATAGCTTGTATTAATTCATTTTGACCATTTCCATCAACGCCGGCAATACCCAAAATTTCACCGCTTCTTACTTCTAAATCTACACCTTTTACAGCTTCCAAACCTCTATTGTCTAATGCTTTAAGTCCTTTAACCTGCAATATGGGTTTACCAATTTTTGCATCATCTTTTTTTACTGCAAAACTCACCTTTCTACCTACCATCTTTTCCGCAAGTTCTTCTATACTTGTTTCTGATGTTTTTAAGGTATCAATTACTTTTCCACTTCTAATTATAGTTACTTTATCACTCATGCTCATTACTTCTTTAAGCTTATGTGTTATGAGTATTATGGATTTTCCTTGACTTACAAGACTCTTGAGTATTATGCCTAGCTCTTTTATTTCTTGAGGCGTCAAAACTGCTGTAGGCTCATCCAATATAAGTATTTCAGCACCTCTATACAGAGTTTTTAGTATTTCAACCCTTTGCTGCATTCCCACAGTAATATCCTGTACTTTTGCATTTGGATCTACTTTAAGCTCATATTTTTTTGATAATTCTAAAACCTCTTCAATAGCTCTATTCATATCCAAAGATAACCCTTTTCGTGGCTCAGAACCCAAAATGATGTTTTCTGCAACTGTAAAAGGAGGCACAAGCATAAAATGCTGATGAACCATACCTATTCCAAGAGAAATTGCGACATTGGGATTGCTAATCACTACCTTCTTGCCTTTAACAAATATTTCACCCTCATCAGGTGTATATAGTCCATATAGTATATTCATCAAAGTAGATTTGCCTGCACCGTTTTCCCCTAGCAATACATGTATTTCACCTTCATTGACAGTCAAATTGATATTATCATTAGCCTTAACGCCGGGAAAGGACTTGCTAATGCCCTTCATCTCTATAACCGCCGACAATAAATTTCCCACCTTCCTAGCAAAAGTTTTTATAAAAACTAAAGATATTATACAGTTTTATTAAAATAAAAGCTAGAGGCTTACGCATCTAGCTTTTATTTTAATAAAATTATTATGCACATATTATTTAATTTCAACAGGTTTAAATGATTCTAGTTCTTCTCTTGTAGATGGAACTACTATTGTTCCGTCGATTATTGCATCTGAATACTTATCAACAACTTCTGCAACTTCTGCCGGAACATTGTTGCCGCCATCGCTATAACCTACTCCTTCTTCCTTCAGACCAAGCTCAATTGCGTTTTCAGCGCCACCTTTAAATGTATCGTCGGCATATGCTTTAATTACTGTATATGTGCCTGTGTCAACTCTCTTAATCATGCTGCATAGAACCTTATTTTTCTTTGATTCAGCAGATTGATCCATGTCAACTCCGATAGCCCAAAAATCCTTCTCGTCGGCTGCCTGTATAACACCTATACCACAAGCACCGGAAGCGTGGAATATAACGTCTGCGCCTTGCTGGAATTGTGTAAGTGCAACTTCTTTACCTTTGTCTGGGTTATCAAAAGCACCAGTGTAATTGACTATAACCTTGGCATCAGGATTTGCGGATTTCACACCTGCTACAAAGCCAACTTCAAATTTATGTATAACAGGGAAATCCATGCCGCCTACAAATCCTACAATATTTGACTCAGTAGTCAAACCTGCTATAACACCAACAAGGAAAGAACCTTCATGTTCCTTAAAGGTTACTGACATAACATTTGGTTTGTCAACAACAGTATCTATAACACCAAATTTTTTGTCAGCATACTGATCAGCTGCTGTCTTCATTGCATCTTCGAATAAGAAACCAACAGCCAAAGTCAAGTCAACTGATTGAGCCATGCTGCCTAAGTTTGGTGGGTAATCATCCTGCTTTGTGGATTGCAGCAATTTAGGCTCAACACCAAGCTCTTTACCTGCTCTTTCAATTCCTGCCCAAGCTGAGTCATTGAAGGATTTATCTCCAATTCCACCCACGTCTGTTACCATACCAAAGGAATATTTTGGTTCTTCTGCCGGAGTTTCTGCTGGCGCTGGCTCTTCTGCTGAACCTCCAGGCGTTTCTGCAGGTTTGGCGCAGCCTGCAAACAAGCTCAGAGCCATAACTAGAACCAATAACAAACTAATATTTCTTTTTGTCAATTGCATCTTCCCCCTTATTTTTTAAATAATATGCAAGGCTACTAACATATTCTACACCGTTTATTAAATTCCTGCCTTACCATATTAATATTATTTATGCTTTTCAAAAATTTAATACAAAACTCCCGCCTCTTTATGAGGCGAGAGTTAACTTTAACAATTGGAATCCAATGGTCTTTCAGTTATAAACTTATTCTCAAGCAGTATCTCTACCGCCTTATCATAATCTTCATCTGCTGTCAGTACTATTGGTCCTGTACAACCCATTCCGCTTTCAGAATAAATGCCTGCCTTGGCCAATACGCCTACTGCATCATCCAGTTCCAGTATATCAATTCCTGCAATGGATTTGGTTACTACTTTTTTATCAGGCATTATAATTTCTTCTTCAACAGCCTTTTTGGTTTCTGCAGTCAGACCTTTTAATATATCATCCAGTCCGGCTTTCCTAGCTTTAGCAAATTCTTCCTTAGCTACTTGAGTCAGCTTTCCTTTTGCACAGGAAGCAGCATATCTCAATGCCTCACATACTACAGGTGCTCCAGATGCTCTTGATAATATGCAAATTATTTTATCATAATCGTCTCCTACTCCTGGACCATAACCGTAACCTAATGATTCATAACTGCCGCCAGTAGTATAAGCTGAAAAGACCTTCATCATTATATTGCCTGTAAGGGTATCCATAACCATTACATCAGATGCTGCAGCAAGAAGGTCGTTACCTCTCATTATACATCCACCATCTGATCTAACAGATTCTGCGAAGTTTATATCATAACCTCCGGATTTTAACTCTTTTAATGCTCTTTCTACCTGCCTCGCACCATCAACATTCAATATACCTACAGCAGGATTTTCTATTCCTAAAGCCTTGGCTGTAATAATGCCATAAAGAGCATTCTTAACCATTCCTTCCACTCTGTTAGTAGATGATGTACCAGTAGTAGTGGCAAGAATTAACTCTTTACCAAGTCCTGGAGTTATGACCTTTCCCACTGTGGAAACGCCAATTGGAAAACTATAATGCATGGTTACTGCTGCATCCAATTCCCCAGCATCTAGCATTTCATCCATCTTTTTATGCATATCCTCTTCAGAATCAACTTCAACTATTCTAAGAGAAGTATCAACCTTTGGACCGATGAGTACAATTTCAAAATCTTTGTACTTATTAGCTGCCAATTCTGCACCCTTAACCAGCTCTTCAGTTCCATGTTCGCTACCTAAAGTAGTTAATCCTACTTTAACTTTGTTTCCAAAGTCTCCTGTAAGAATAGCATCGGCAACTTCGTTAAATACCTCTCCTATCATATTCTTTATATCATTCATACAATTCACCCCTACTCTCTGTTAAGTAAGAATGCTGCAAATTCTTTCATCGCTTCTGCTACCATTCCCTTGATCTCTTCTTTAGATACTGCTCCTGTTTCTTCCACTTTTCCTTCATTTTTCTCCATGACTATAGATACACCATCGAAAAGATTGGTCATTCTTCCAAGGAATAGACTTCCTTTTCCTACTATCATAGCATTTGAAATTTTACCGTCCATGATCATTTCTCTTCCAGCACCTACAAATGGAACTCCTGAAGGTATATGACCCTGGGTTGGAGCAAATCCTGGCATGCCGTGTTCTTTTATAAAGCTGGGCATAGCTGTTCTCTCAATATCTCCTCTTTTAGCTCCCAAAGCTGCAATCATCTTATAGTTAGCTAAAGGTACGTCCCCTGCTCCTGCAGGCTCAGTAATTTCAGGATTCTGCATTTCTACAGAATACTTATCAATATCGGTAATCTTAAGACCATTTTTATCTAACGGTTTAGTGATAATAGACTCCATAACAGCTTGAGGTGATGAACCTGTTCCTACTGTATGTCGTCCAACTATATCCGTCCTCAAAACCGGACTTACACCATCATCTTCTGTTACTAAAACAGCAAAGGCTCCAAGACAGTCTTCCAGTATAGGTACATCTTTGTTGACATGATCTCTGCTGTTCATACCTAATTTTGCAGTAGCGCCTCCTGCAACAACTGCGACACTTTTGAAAACACCTGATTCTACCAAAGCTGCAGCAATTATAAGTGCATGAGTCGGTGCTGCACAAAATCCTCTTGTATCAGAGCCTGTTGCAGACACAAAACCAGCTACTTCACCAATAGCTTTGGCAAAGTTTCCTCCTCCCCTTTGGTTCATATCTCCACATGCTTCTTCAGAACATTCAATAATATACTCTATGGAATCTGCAGATATATTATTTTTATAAACTAAATTCTTTGCAG
>ERZ773359.4914-NODE-4914-length-13294-cov-5.398822_pt1 | contig 13294 bp, 12 predicted proteins | sample MGYA00374955_ERZ773359 | MGnify/ENA primary metagenome ERZ773359 (study PRJEB29098, sample SAMN04486028) | biogas fermenter metagenome | study: EMG produced TPA metagenomics assembly of the Biogas fermentation microbial communities from Germany - Plant 4 DNA1...
ATCCGGAAGTTTCAATCCACGCACCCGCACGGGGTGCGACCATTTAGCGTTGACGGTGAGACCATTGAGTTTAAGTTTCAATCCACGCACCCGCACGGGGTGCGACGTGCGTTATCATTAGCCCGATGTTGCGCCTGTAAGCGTTTCAATCCACGCACCCGCACGGGGTGCGACTGCAGGGTGTTCAAACCCGCTCTAGGAGCGGATCAAAAACGCAGTTTGCGCGAACCTCATTTTTTGGGTCGATTTTTTTGTTATGTTTTTGTTAAAAATCGCCGTATTCGGCTCCTAGAGCCTGGTGCGAACCTCCCAGGGATTTCATGTTCACTTGGGGTTCGCGCAAAAATTTATATTGTCAATATACCCTCTGGATCATATGTTTCCTTAGCACCTACATGTTCAACTCTCCGCTTCCAATTGCTGCCTAAGAAATAATAACGCAAACTATCTTTTTCTGGGTCAATAATATCTTCTAATTTTTTTCTCAACTGGGCAAACTGTACTGGATCAACCAAACACTCAAAAACAGAATTTTGAACCCTTTGACCATAGTCGACACAAGTTTTAGCAACTAGCCTTAAACGCCTTTTACCTTCAACATCATCTGTAGCAACATCATAGGTTATTAAAACCATCATAACACATCATCCTTATTTTATTAGAAATGGAGGATACGATTCAAGATCACCTCGTATACTTCTAGCTAATAGCATTGCCTGGGTATAAGGCAGCAGTCCTATAGTGACTTTTTCTTCAAAATAAGGATGCATTATCTCTTGTTGTTTACGTGTTTGCCAGGCATTAACCACTTTCCGTCTTCCTTCATCATTTAACAATACACTTCCATTTTCTTTTACAATAAAATCATTTTTATCTAGCTGACGATTATTGATTAATGACAATGTTAAACGATCTACCAAATATGGTCGTAATTCCTCCATTAAATCCAAAGCCAAACTAGCTCTACCAGGTCTAATACGATGCAAAAAACCTACCTGCGGATCTAAACCAACTGTTTCTAATGCTGCAGTACAATCATGAGCTAATAGACTATATAAGAACGAAAGAACAGCATTGGTTCTATCCAAAGGTGGTCTACGAGTACGTCCATGGAAATAAAATTCATTTCTATTTTCAAGAATTAAGAAATCAAATACACCATAGTATGTTCTAGCGCCCTCGCCTTCAATTCCCCTTAGTGCTTCTAACTTATCTGTTTCAAGCAATCTACGCATCTGGTCAGACAAAGTATTAACAGCATATTCAACCTGCTGTGCAAATTCTCTACCTCTATGATCTCTTAAATACCTCCTTAATACAGCTCGACAGTTGTTTAATTTCCCAAAAATGAAATTTCTAGCATACTCAGTGCTGACATTTTCTTGATCCGATAAACTATATTGTCTTTTTCTTAACAATACATTTCCCTTAGTAGGTGTTGCCATTTTTGCTCTTAAGCGACCACTGGGCGATAGAAACGATAAGGCCACACCACGCTCAGTACAGAGATACATTAAGGCAGGACTAGCTCCAGTATAACCGTAAGTTATGATGCTTTCTAAGTTATGAATTGGTATTCGAAATCTTTCTTGATCTTCTATGCGTACTACAACATTTTCGCCATCTCTGCCAAGATGCGCTTCAGGTGACATCACATATAGCGTATTAAGGAGCTTCCTCAAAAACATCACCTCTAACATATTCTATTCATCTAAAGCAGACTCTAAGTAGCACTTCACAGATCTTCTAAAAGCTATTTGCGGCAAACAAAGTTCATTAAGCGAACACTTTTCACAAGCCTTAGTAACAATTGGTTCAGGAGTAATACCGGAAGCAAAAACTTGATGCATCTCTAAAGCGACTCTATATGTCTCTGCTTTCAGTTCAGAATTTAACGATACATCCAATCTTCTTCTGCTTCTTCCATAATAAATATAACCGAACTCTAGCTTTATCTCAAAGGCCTCCTCCAAACATATTGCTTGGGCACATAATTGCAAAATATCACAATTAGTAGGCTTGGGATTGCCTAATTTATATTCCACAGGCACTGGTAACCACTGACCTCCATAACCTTCAAGCTTAACCCCATTGTTTTCTACCCTGTGGAATTCGATCACATCAGCAATCCCATTTAAACCTAATTTTTTCGACGAAATAGGAACAGCTCTAGTTATAAGCAGATCTCCACGTTTTTCAGTAAAAGATGGATCATCAGTTCTTTGATGCAATTCTCGCCCTTGATAGGTATAAATATTTTCTTTCCATTGTTGTTCAACGTGTATCAATGCCCATTGCCGCGGACAAAAAGCAAAATGTTGGATTGCAGAAAGCTGTAAGTAATCGTCTTCATGATAGACATTCTTCATTTTATAGCCTTTCGATTAAAGTGACTCCTTGTGGTATCTGTTCCTTAATAATGGTCACTTCATAATCGCTAAAGTCTCGCGCTGGCCTACTCTGATCCTTTTTCCGAACTGAAATCGCATCAAATAGCAATTGTACCGGAGCATTACCCATTCTTGAATCATGTTTAAAAATAATAAGTTTGCGAGTACCCATTAATCCTCTAGCAGCTGAACGATCATGCTCAAACATATTTAATAACGAATCCCATAACATTTCTAAATCTTCTTCTGTAAAACCAGTTTGGCCTGCTAATGGTGCGGATATAAAGCCATGTGACCGATACAATCCGTAGGGTACTGTAAACTTACGCCCCATTGTCCTGTTATCACCACCTTGCTTTTCCGCTTCTGTTTCTGTTGCTACAGCCATCCTTGTAATACTGTGTTCTAAAGCTACAATTGGGTCAATCGATCGAGCAAAAGTAAGTTGTACAGGACCTCTTACTTGACCCGCATTTGCTCCAGTGGATAAGACTGCTCCAAAAGTTCTAATATCATAATAGTTTTGACAGAGAAATTCTTTTGCTCGATCAACTTCTTTTCCTTGGCCTTGTCCTTTCTTTTTTCGTGTTTTTCCATCGGCAGGATCTGCAGGGGCTTCATTCAAATCAATTCCTAAGCTTAAATAAGCATGCTCAATAGTATTATTTAAAATACTTTTTTCTTTAATAAAAATTGCATATGGTGGTTTCTCTTCCGTTTTTAAACCAACATAATTTCTCACTTTGCGTTTTAAGCAAACATCAGTTACTAAACCATGACCTGTTTCAGCATCAATTCGAGGTAAATTACCAGCATCAGGATCACCGTTGGGATTCCCATCCTTAACGTCAAATAGAAGTACAAAGTCATAGCGATTTTTCACTACTTCCTTAGTCATTTTACTCATCCTTTCCATAATCATCTTTTTTATTGTAGAACCATTGTCTTTGATGATAATACCCGATAGCAAACCGTCCTTGCTCATGCAAATCTAAGTTAGCAGGAAAATCTTCAACATTTGATAAAATTTCACTCAACATTTTCTCGAAATTAACCACTCGCCCCTTATTCTCCATCTTAGCTAGATGATGATTCTTAAGTCTTAACAAATTAGCAAAAACCGTTACAGGTTGTGCACAAGCTGCTCCATAATAACGTTCACGTATGGTTGCATTAAGATTTGGATTAGCTTCCTCCTGAATTTTTTCCAGAACGGCAAACAATCTACCTAATTGATAACCAAGCGATGGTTGATGCTTGTCCAAAGTTACTCCAACCTCCTTATACTGTTCACTAGGATAAAAACGATAATATCGATTTAGATATGCCTTGATTAATGCTGCTCTTACTGGTTTTACTCGGTATTCCGCATCACTTCTTATTCTACGTAGTGCGGCCTGTAGAAGTGTAGTTGGGTAAGGGGTTCCTTCTAAAATAGACCTCATAAAATCTCCAGCTAAGTTAGGTGGGATATTTTCGCTTTTATCCTGAGTGGCAATATTAACTAAAATCCGCCATATGGAATAATACTCAGGTTCATTTGGTGGTTTAATAATTTTAAAGTCATCGAAGTATTGTTTAATACGATGAGCAAACTCCGATATAGTACCTGCATGCCAAAACCGAATTGATATCCTTGCTGCATTTGGTGCCAAGCCAAGAATATAAAACTTGGTATTTCCATCATCGTCCATATAAGTACCTGTATGAATTGATTCAAATAATTGTCTGATCTTTTCTGTGCCAAAAGCAGGATCATCTTTCGGTGGTTCCTGAAAAAACCAGCTAAAATCAGATTCAAAATTAGATTCTTTTTCTGACCAAAATACAGTACTAGCATCTCCTATGGTAATCCGTTGCTTAGAATCTGATTTCAATAATGAGTTTAATGCAGTGGTATAATTAAACTCCGTTTCGCTTATTACAGGGGCATTATAGCCTTGAGTTTTCCCATAAGAGCAAAAAGGACCTAAATTAAAAGAAACTATGTTTGCTCCACTAGTTTGGGCACCATACACCCCTTTAATAGCTGTGTGCAATTGTCTTATCTCGCCTGTTTTTCCCGTTACTAAACATACTCCTCTGTTTTTTGAATTACTACTAACATTCAAAACAGAAATTTTTTCAACAACCTCTGGTCTCCTACAAATCAAATGCAAGTCAGTACTGATTCTAAAAGAGATAAACGGATTAGTGTCAACAATTTCCTGCCAAACTGACTCTTTCTCTAAACTATCTATAGAAACATTGTGCAAAAAATCTATTAAAGTACGAATAATAGGTAGTTCTCCCAATTCTGAAGATAATCTTTCTAAGAATGCTTGCTTTTGCAGAGCTGCTCTTTGGGGATTTCCTTTATTATCTATACCGAAAACATATCCAGCAGCATCCCAAAGTAAGTTTGCTGAAATAGCTGATGTTTTCTTAACTCCTTGAGGCACTAGAAATACTTTTCCTCTCTTTTTCCTACCTTCACCTTCCCGAGTATCCTCAATAGTTACCAAAGACGCATTTTCATCTAATACAAGCACAAATGGAATTTCTTTGTGTTCCCATCCAAAAGGCGGAATATCACTTTCTGGATCTGCAACTTTACGCTCATAATATTCATTTAATGCCTGCAAGATCATCCTCTCACCTCCACTTCCTTTCGGCTCGTATTAATTACTCCATTTACCATCTGAGCTCTAAAAAATTGGGGTGTGGGTTCATTTGGATTAGTGGAAAAGTCTAAATCGTAAAGCATGTATCCAAGATCTCTCGTTTCATTAATAGGCATTGCTTGTTCTTTGGCAGGATCAACTAGTTTAAAATAGCAGGCAAACTCGCGACACCCAAGATATGGTCGGTGAAAACATTGCCCATTACTAGCTCGACGTTCGAACATTGCTGCATATTTAGCCGCATCCTCCATTTCATCAAGTAGCTCAAAATATCCATGAATCCGATAACGAACATCACGTAAGAACAATCCAGCACGTTGTTGGCGCTCATCTTCAATAAATATACCCATTGATGTAGTGCCATCTTCCCCAGCCATTTGTTTGGCTGTTGGTCTAGGAATTACTTTACCAACTTCATTTCTTCTAACAGAAATCCACTTAATCGGGTTTAGCACTTCAATTTTAATAATGTTCCAACGTATGGCCGGTTTCCATAATATTGCTTCAAAAATCCCTCTCGCAGCTGAAGGAGTAATTACATCATAGCTAACACGTTCTACTTTCATTTCTGGACGAGTGAAACATGCATAATCACCCCATACTTCTAAGCACCAATTATGCAAGCTTATTCATCTCCTCTCTACACCATTAAATCTTTTGGATCAAAAAGTGTCTCATCTACTAAAAGACCTATGGTATGGTCATATTCTATTTCCGAAGTAAGCGCATAGATTTCTGGCTGTACTTCTTCTATTGAGCCTCTAGACAACATGGAGTAAAATTGTTCTTTATATACATTTACTGTATAACGCTGCAATTGTCGCAATAACTCTCTATTTGGTCCTCGATATTTTAGTGACTCAATCAATTTACTGCCCTCACCATATCGAACTAGTATAGTTCTTTGACGAGCATTATCAATAAGCTGAAATCTTTCAGCTGCAGATCTGAAGAAAATACCACACTCTTTCCAATCTGGCTTTAATAGTGGAATAATGTCTTTAGAATCTAATGAATTAGCTTTCCAATACAATTCAGCGAAATATTTTTCATAAATGGCATGTTCTAATGGATTAATATCAGTTCTTGTTGAAACAATGTTATAAGTTGTATCTGCAGATTTGCGCAAAAGTCCCGCTGGAGGTCGTTTGGGCGGTATGAACACAACCACTTTCCCAAAACCGGGTAATTTTCCTTCGCGGTTACACCTGCCCGCTGCTTGGGCAATAGAATCTAATCCGGCAAAGGATCGATAGACCACTGGAAAATCAAGATCTACGCCTGCTTCAACTAACTGAGTACTTATTACCCTACACGGCTTCTGTTGCTGTAATTTTTCTTTGATCTCTGCTATTATTTGACTGCGGTGTTCACCACACATTAATGCAGATAAATGATAAGTATCTTTTGGCATTAAAGAATGTAACTCTCGACAGCTTTTTCTATCTGAAACAATGCACAACACTTGCTCATAATCGCTTAATTCCTCAGCCAGGTCTTCCCACGTTATTGGTTCATTTAAATCTTCTGGAAACTCAACTTCAACTCTTTTTAAGGAATCATATAACTTTTTAACATCTGACTTATCACCAATTATCTCTCGTATTTCTTTTAGGCCTTTAAAATAATGTCCATCAATTATTCGAGAACCTAGTGCTGGCTGTGTTGCTGTACAAATCACAAAAGTTACATTGTAATATTCAACCAATAATTGCATGGTTTCTAAAATTGGTTGCAAATACTCAACAGGAACTAATTGAGCCTCATCTAAAACAACAACAGAATTTACAATATTATGCAATTTACGACAACGGCTAGATTTATTAGCAAATAATGACTCAAAAAATTGGACAGAGGTAGTTACAACCACAGGCGCGTCCCAGTTTTCTGCAGCTAATCGAGACTTATAGCTAGAAGAATGCTCATCAATGCTTGAATGATGTTCAATCACTTGATCATCTCCTAGTGCTTTGCGAAACTGTTCAGCATTTTGTTCTATAATACTAGTGTAAGGAATTACATAAATTATTCGATCAAGGTCATGCTGTTGGGCATGTGCCAAAGCAAAAGCAAGACTTGAAAGTGTCTTTCCTCCACCAGTAGGAACAGATAAGGAATAAATACCTTGAGGTTCTTGAGCCATTCGAACACATTTTTCCCTAATTTCTCGTCTAATCCTATTTAAATATGTATCACTCGAATCCTTGATCAGCTTCTCATTATAATCATTAAGCCGCTTTAACAGCTCTGAAATAGATGCAAACTTCCCTCTCTCCAAAGACTTTTCATATTCCATGTAAGCTTCTGTATTCAAAAAATCTGCATCTACTAAGCATGAATACAGCATTCTTATCCACAATGATAAATCTAATCCATTTGGTGAAAACTTCCAAGGTAGTACTAAATTCTTTATCGAACGTGCTTTTTCCCAAACAATAGGATGAACATCATCCAGATCTTTAACCTGGCTTAATTGATACTCTAAGGACGCTTGTCCTGCTCCTTCAGCGCTCGACCAGTCTGGCAGTCCGGCATGGTGTCCGGCTATACAATACGAAATGATTCTTCCTGCAGCTTTACCATGCACATTTTCGATAAGCTTTGCCCCATGAATAGCATGTTTAACATTATACATACTATTTGATAAATCCATGCCATCTTCAAAATACTCACTTTTAACCCTTAAATACTTCTGCCAAATCAATCTAGCTTTTCCTGCATCATGAGCCAATCCGGCTAATCTTCCCCAATTTTCTGAATTAAATTTAGCGGCAAACCCCGCTGCTTTTTCAGCTGTTTTTTCTAAGTGTTCTAATAAGGAATGAGGCTTAAGCCACTTACCTTCTTCATCTTTAGCAACATGAGCGATATATTGTATATCCATAGCCTACACCCCGCATCATTTCCTTAATTAATACGTTTATTTTTACCTTATACATATAATCAAAAAATCCTCCAAAATTTTAACTTTTGTTAATAAACATCATGGTTTTTTAGTATTTACTACCATTAACTTCTAAGATAGAGTATTTGGAGTTTAATCTAGCAGTAAAAAAGATTTTTTGAATATAGTTAGTGTAAATTTAAGAATAATATCCCATCCTCCTACAGAACTTAATTATGGGCTTGACCCAATATAAACAAAGGAGGTTAGATATGTCACGAGGCAAATTAGATGAGAAAGAAAAAGAAGTTGAAAATCTAAGACAACAGATCAAACACACCAAAGAACGTATAGGTGATGCAGAGTTTGCCTTAGAACATGGAGACTTATCAGAAGGAAGAAGGCGAGAACTAGAGCTAAAAAACAAACGTCGACGTGAAGATATTGCCAGAAAACAAAATGAAGTTCTCGATGTAGAAGAAGAACTATAACTAATTTTACAGCCATTGAATACCAATGGCTGTAAAATTTAACAGGAAACTAACAGCCTCTTGTTGAATGTTATATTTATGAGTAACACAGAAAAAGTCAATGGGAGGCTTTGCAGTGTTAAAAAGAAATTCATTCATTATTTTATTACTAGTACTATCTCTTGTTTTATCCGGTTATATCTTCATCAAAAAAGACAAAACCATCGTACCTGATTACATCATCGTTACTGATGAACACACCGCTAACGACGAAGCAGACGCTATTGAGGACAAGTACAAAAATGCCCTGAAAGTAACTGTTGACCAATTAAAAAACCTTTACTTCATCAACGAAGAATATAGTGAAGACATTATTGTAGAAAAAAGGAAGGACAGTATCACCTTTACCAGCACTGTATCAGGTGAGATTAAAGGCGATAAGAACCGTTATGTCCGTCTTGGTTTCAAAGATGGTCAAGGACAATTAAGTCTAACAGCTTTAGAAGGCAAAACTGGTAAAATCGGGGTCGATCTTGTTGCCGACTTAGATTTAACCAACACCACTAACGGCTTTTACGTTCGACTGAAGAAAGATGGTGAAGATGCAGGTCATTACCATCGCGAAAGTGCAGGCGTGTTCTATACAGATACTGCTTTTCCAACTTACACCACGAATGCCGTAGACAATGCCTACATTGAACTGACTATTCCATGGCAAGGTAGCGTTACAGTAAAAGGTATCTACCTCTATATGGAAAGCGAAATTAGAGGTTTTGCAGGCATGGAAGAGACAATTACAGGTGGTGAAGGTGCTCTAGAAGAAGATACTTATAATGTATCTAATGGAGCAGAATTCTATAGTGCTCTACAAGAGATTAGAAAAAATCCAACTACACCAGCAATTATTTACGTTGATGGTATCATTACTAAAGCTGATTATTGGTCCGCTGCTGGCGGCAGTAGAACTAGACCATCAGTGGAAATTGGTGGCGATGTAGAGAACTTATCGATCATTGGAGTAGGCACAAATGGTATCTTTGACGGACTAGGCTTAAAAATCCAAGGTACAAATACTGTTATCCAAAACATCACGGTTAAAAAGGTACTTGATGGTGATGGTATTGAAATCAATAACGCCAAATACGTAAAAATCGACCACTGTACATTGCATAGTGAACCGCTATCTGAAAACTCCGATAAAGACAAATATGACGAACTAATTAGTATTAAAAACAATGCTGAATATATCGTTCTTTCCTGGAACCACCTCTACGACAGCCATAAAACAATCTTAATCGGCAGCAATGATGGTGAAGATGCTCAGCCAGACCGAAAAGTAATTATGCACCATAACTTAATCGAAGATTGCAATTCCCGCTTACCACTATTCCGCGGTGGTCATGGTCATATTTACAACAACTATTATCGAAATAATTCTGGTGGAACAGGCATTAACTGCCGCACTGGTTCCAAAATTTTAATTGAAAACAACTACTTTGAAAACATTAAAGACCCAATCGGCTATTGGTTTGATACACAAAACCCAAGCGGCTTATATCAAGTTCGTGACAATGAATTCAATAACTGCACAGGAAATCAACCAACTGAATCAACAATTACTATGAAGTTTGAAGCTGGCTACGATCCTAAAGTAGATCCTGTAGAGGATGTACCAAGCATCGTATTTGAAGGTGCTGGAGTTGGTAAAATTTAATAGATAAATTAACCCAGGAGTGGAGCAATCCACTCTTTTTTGTACATAATAAGCTAGAGCAACTAAATCAAGCATTGGAAAGGAGCAATAACTAATGCATAAAATCCGACTAGGAATTATTGGTGTTGGTTTGGCCTTTGAACGATTACACTACCCAGCTTTGGAGAAACTGCAAGACAAGTTTGAAATCGTCGCCCTTTGCGATCCTAACCAAAAGCAATTAGCTAAATGGCAGCAAAAACTCGGATTAAAGGCTGAAGACCTATTTACTGACTATCAACAAATGCTCAAACGCCAAGATATTGATGCCTTTGATATCCTAGTGCCCATCGAACTCAACTACGTAATTACCGAAACTGTGGCAACTGCTGGAAAACCAATTATTTGCGAAAAGCCTTTAGCCCCAACAAAGCAGCAAGCAGAGGCTGCCAGACAACTGACCGACAAGTATCAAATACCGATTCTCATTGCAGAAAACTACCGGTACAGTGAGGAGTTTAATATTATTCGAGATCTCGTGAGAGAAAAAGCCATTGGCGAAACCAAATACTTTATCTTCCACCGAGCAGTAGATTTTCCCGAAGACATGCTGAAGGATTCTTTTGCCGCTAAAGAATGGCGCCAGCATCCAGAATTTCCTGGCGGCGTTTTCTTAGATAGCGGAGTACATGATCTAGCTGCCATGCGCCATGTTTTTGGGGCTATTCAACAAGTGCAAGCTTTTGGTGTACCACAAACCCAAGATTTTTCACCTTACACAGTTGTTCAAACTAATCTAAAATTCCACAACGGCATTATCGGTCAATACACCTTCTGTACTGCAGGCCAAGAAATGCTGCGGCCTTTAATCGGTTTGAGAATTTTCGGTACCGAAGGAATGATCTACTTAGAAGAAACTAGCTGCGGTTTTATTAATGTGGCTTATAACAACGGTGAGACTCAACTAATTCCTTATCAACCGGATCAAGGTTTCTATAACGAATTACTAAATTTTTATAAAGCAAGTACCGGTGAAGAAGTGCTTGCTGTACCGCCAGAAATGGAATTTGGCGATGCTGACACTATTTTTGCCATCCTAGATTCCATAAAAACCAATCAAGTAGTGTCCGTTGATCATACAATAGAATATCAATTGGTATAAATACTAAAAAAAGGAAAGATCAGTTATTTTGTCCAATAATGAAACTAGATCGATTTTAATTTAAGGAAGTGGTTTAATGCCTGTTACACTTAATGGCAACGAAATTTTGCAATTAGTAAACGAACTGGTTAGTATTCCTAGTCCCACTGGCTATACTGACAAGATTATTGCCCATGTAGAGCAATTTCTTGATGAACAGGGAATAGCCAGTAAAAGAAATAATAAAGGGGCTTTAATTGCCACTATACCAGGAGCTGATACCAGCAAACAACGGATGCTAACCGCTCACGTTGATACATTAGGAGCGATGGTTAAGGAAATTAAGAGTAATGGTCGCTTAAAATTAAGTCTGATCGGTGGTTCCCGCTGGAACCACCTGGAAGGCGAATATTGCCATATCTTTACCGACAACGGTAAAATTGTTACTGGTACTATTTTAATGCGACAAACATCAGTTCATGTTTATAAAGATGCCGCAACAGCAGAGCGTAATGAAGATAATATAGAAGTGCGCTTAGATGAAAAAGTTAAAGACGCCGCAGATGTGAAAAAACTCGGTATTAATGTGGGGGATTTTGTAGCTTTCGATCCCCGCGTAAAAATTACTCCTAGCGGTTTTATCAAATCACGTCATTTGGATGACAAAGCAAGTGTCGGTATTTTACTCTATTTATTGCGAGAAATTAAAGAACATAATGTTACCCTGCCTTATACCACCCACTTCTTAATTTCCAATAACGAAGAAGTAGGTTATGGCGGCAATTCTAACATTCCACCAGAAGTTGTTGAATATCTAGCCGTAGACATGGGGGCTGTTGGGGACGGGCAAACTAGTGATGAGTATAGTGTTTCAATTTGTGCCAAAGATTCATCTGGCCCATATAATTATAGGTTGCGTCAAAGATTAGTTGAACTAGCCGAAGAACATGAAATTAATTACCAAATAGACATTTACCCATACTATGGTTCTGATGCCAGTGCGGCTCTTTCTGCCGGTCATGATCTAATTCATGGATTAATTGGTCCAGGTATTGATGCTTCCCATGCCTTTGAACGGACTCATGTTGATTCACTAATTAACACAGCCAAACTGACCTATTACTATTTAATGAGTGAAATGGATTAAAATACTAGCATAACTAGCATCCTAGCAACAAAAACTGTAAAAGAAAAACAAAGGACTGGTTTTTGTGCTTGCTGATCGAACACTGCGTGGTTTTATTGCTGGGACTCTAGCTGGAACGGTCATGAGCGTCATTAATATCATTTTAGTCAGCTTAAATATTTCTAATCTTTTATATGCAGACTGGGCTTTAGTCTATTTAATTGGGCATATTGATCCAAGTTTCTTTGCCAAAGTAGTAGGCCAATTTGGCCACCTGCTCTTTTCCGGATTTGTTGGACTAGTATTTATTCGAGTAGTAGCAGATCGGCAATACTTTAAATTTAAAGGGGGACTCTGGGGATTAATCGTTTGGTTTACCACCAATTCTACCTCTGTACTCTTTCAAACCGAACCATTAAACCAAAAAGACATTCCAACTATTCTTGCCAATGGAATTACTGCTATTATTTATGGCTGGCTACTGGCAACAATAATCTCTTGGTTCGAACATAGGAAAAGGAGGACTCACTAAAGTCCTCCTTATTATATTAATTCGGGAACAATTCTTCGATTTTTTCCATGATTTCTGGAGTTAATTCCACCTCAGATGCTTTCGCATTTTCCACGATTTGCTCTGGACGGCTAGCTCCTACTAAAGCACTGGCAATGCCTGGCTTATGTAATACCCAAGCTAAAGCTAACTGCGCCGTGCTAATATTTAGTGATTGAGCAATTTCTCCTAACTGCTCTACTCTTTTCAGTACATCCTCTTTTAGGTAACCTTGGACACCTTGATTAATTTCCTCATTAGCTGCTCGGCTATCTTCCGGCACTACCCCAACTTTATACTTACCAGTTAAGATACCTTGCTGTAATGGTGAAAATACCACTTGACCAATACCATATTTCATACTCACTGGGACAATT
>ERZ773359.4916-NODE-4916-length-13292-cov-9.166805_pt1 | contig 13292 bp, 12 predicted proteins | sample MGYA00374955_ERZ773359 | MGnify/ENA primary metagenome ERZ773359 (study PRJEB29098, sample SAMN04486028) | biogas fermenter metagenome | study: EMG produced TPA metagenomics assembly of the Biogas fermentation microbial communities from Germany - Plant 4 DNA1...
CCCCCTTATGCCGCCAACTTCCCCGCCCGTAACCGGGTGATCAGTGGGCTCAGTTTAGCGGTGACCGTGGTGGAAGCAACCACGGATAGTGGTTCTTTAATTACGGCCGATTTTGCTTTAGAACAGGGCCGGGACGTCTTTGCCGTCCCGGGTCCGATCGAACGGGAAGGTAGTAAAGGGCCCCATGGTCTCATCAAACAGGGGGCTCTTTTGGTAGAAGGGGCTAAGGACATTTTGGCTGCTTTAAACCTTCCGTTGTTGGCCGTGGACGCGACCGAAGCTTGCGAAGCCGATCTGGATCCCGCGTTGTCCCCGGCGGAGCAGAAAATCTGGGATCTGCTCGCGGCGGGCGAAACCCATATCGATGATCTGGTCCGGGCCAGCGGCCTGCCGGTCGCGACGGTCAACTCCGCTTTAGTAATGATGGAGATGAAAGAGGTTATTTCCCAAGTGGCGGCGAAGACTTATCGCCGTAACCGCCGTAACCGTTGAGAGCGGATGTGAAGAGAAGGCAAAAGGGCCAATAAACCATGGAGAAAAGGAAAGAATAGAATACACTTAAAATAATGAACGAATGTAATAAGGAGGTGCCTTGATGTCCGAGAAACTGGTGATCGTGGAATCACCGGCGAAAGCAAAAACCATCAGTAAACTACTGGGCCGAAGTTATCGGGTAAAGGCCTCCAACGGACATATTGTGGACCTACCCCGGAGCCAATTTGCCGTGGACATTAAGAATGATTTTAAACCTAAGTACATAACGATTAGAGGGCGGGGCAAGGTCATTAAAGAACTGAAAGATTCGGTCAAAAAGGTTGACCGGGTCTATCTGGCGACCGACCCGGACCGGGAGGGGGAAGCGATCTCATGGCATTTGGCGCAGACCCTCGATCTAAACCCCGACTCCGCCTGTCGGATTGAGTTTCACGAAATTACGAAGAAAGCGATCAAGGCGGCCCTGGAGAATCCACGGCCGATCGATCTCAACCGGGTCAATGCCCAGCAGGCCAGGAGGGTCTTGGACCGGCTTTTCGGTTATAAGCTGAGCCCGCTCTTATGGTCAAAAGTACGACGCGGTTTGTCGGCCGGACGGGTCCAGTCGGTGGCTTTGCGCTTAATCTGCCAGCGGGAAGCGGAGATCGACGCCTTTAAACAGGAAGAGTACTGGAGTATCACCGGCGATTTTACCCCGGTCGGTAGGGAGCAGGACTTATTCGCGGCGAAGCTCCTCAAGATCGGTGGGAAGAAGGTGACGATTCCCAACGCAGAAACGGCAAACGAATTAAAACAACGGATTGAAGCGGCCTCTTTCCGGATTATCGATGTGAAAAAGCGGGAACGGCGGCGTAACCCAGCCGCCCCTTTTATCACCAGTACCCTGCAGCAAGAAGCCTCCCGTAAACTTGGTTTCAGTGCCCGGAAGACCATGTCCGTGGCCCAACAATTGTATGAAGGGTTAGAAATTGGCGGTGAAGGCAGTGTTGGTCTGATCACCTATATCCGGACCGATTCGGTGCGCGTTGCCCAAGAAGCACAAGAAGAATGCCGCACTTTGATCGCGGCCGAATATGGTCAGGAGTATTTACCCGCCAAACCCCCGGTTTATAAAACAAAAAACACCTCGGCGCAGGAAGCCCACGAGGCGATCCGCCCAACGGTGGTCGGACGTCGGCCCCAGGAAGTAAAGGCCTATTTAACCCGGGATCAGTTCCGTCTCTACCAGTTGATCTGGGATCGGTTTGTCGCCAGCCAGATGAAGGCGGCTGTTTTTGATGTGATGACCGTCGATCTGGAGGGGGACGAGTTTCTTTTCCGGGCCAACGGTAGTAAGATCAAGTTTCCGGGCTTTTTAACCCTTTACCAAGAAGATCAGGACGAGAAGAGCGAGGAAGAAGAGGGCTATCTGCCCGATCTCCAAGTGGATATGGACCTGGCTTTGCAAGCGGTCCGGCCTGAACAGCATTTTACCCAACCGCCGGCCCGTTATAGCGAAGCTATGTTGGTGAAGACCCTAGAAGAAAATGGGGTTGGTCGTCCCAGTACTTATGCGACGATTATTGAGACGATCCGGAAACGTAATTATGTGGAGATGGAGAATAAAAGATTTAAACCGACTGAACTGGGATTGGTCGTGGACCGGCTCTTAAAAGAGAATTTCCCGCGGGTGGTGGATCCGGATTTTACCGCCCGCCTGGAAGAAAAGTTGGACCAGGTGGAAGAGGGCGCAGTCGACTGGGTATCGACGGTCCGTGATTTCTACGAGCCCTTCTCGGCCGAGCTTAAAAAGGCGGAAGAGACGGTAGAACGGGTCCAGCTGGCCGATGAAGTCAGCGAGGTCCAGTGTGAGCACTGTGGGCGGATGATGGTCTATAAGTATGGTCGTTACGGCCGTTTTCTGGCCTGCCCCGGTTATCCCGACTGTAAGAACATTAAGTCAATCCAAAAAGAGACCGGTGTGGCCTGTCCCGAGTGTAAAAAGGGGCAGATCGTCGAACGCCGTTCAAAGAAAGGACGGAAGTTTTTTGGCTGCAATCAATATCCGGACTGTAAGTTTACCAGCTGGTATCCGCCGGCCAAAACGCCTTGTCCCGAATGTGGCTCTTTGCGTGTTCTGAAGAAGAGCAAAGCCAAAGGGGAGTATATCGCTTGTACTCGACAGGACTGCTCCTACGAAGAGGCGGTGACCGCTACGGAAACGGAGCAGGAAGGAGGGACCGCCGATGCCTAAAGCAATTTGGGTGGTTGGCGGGGGCTTGGCGGGGGCGGAGGCAGCCTGGCAGGCGGCGAATGCCGGTTACGATGTTATCCTTTACGAAATGCGGCCGGAACGGATGACCCCGGCGCATACCACCCCTCTCCTGGGCGAACTGGTCTGTAGTAATTCTTTGAAAGCAAACAATCTGGAGAATGCTTCGGGTCTCTTGAAGGAAGAACTGCGGCGCCTCGGTTCCTTATTAATGACCGTTGCCGAGGAAACGAAAGTACCGGCCGGAGGTGCTCTGGCCGTCGACCGGCAGCGGTTCGCCGCGGGCATCACCGCCCGGATTTCCGAACACCCCCGAATTAAGGTAGTCCGGGCGGAAATATCTTCGATCCCCTCTGACCAGCCGGCTGTAGTGGCTACTGGTCCCCTTACCTCCCCGCTCCTCTCCGCCTGGCTTCAGCAGCTTTTTGGTGAAGAATATTTCTACTTTTTCGATGCGGTGGCCCCGATTGTGACCCGGGAATCCCTCGATTTTAAACGTATCTTTGCCGCCTCGCGCTACGGTCGGGGTGAGGCGGAGTATTTAAACTGTCCCATGAACGAAGAAGAATACACCTTGTTTTGGGAAAACCTGACGGCAGCTGAAGTTCATCAATCCCATTTGGGCGCTGCGGAGAAACGGTTCTTTGAAGGTTGTATGCCGGTGGAAGTGTTGGCGGCTCGGGGAAAGGATACGCTGCGTTACGGACCGCTTAAACCGGTTGGTTTAACTGACCCGGCCACCGGGAAACGGCCCTACGCCGTCGTGCAGTTGCGGCCGGAGAACCGGGAGAAAACCCTCTACAACATGGTTGGTTTCCAAACCAATTTACGCTGGGGGGAGCAAAAGCGGGTTTTCCGGATGATCCCCGGTCTGGCCGAGGCGGAGTTTGTCCGTTACGGAGTGATGCACAGAAACTCCTTTATCAACACGCCGAAGCTGCTCACGAACGCACTGCAATGGAAAGGAGGGTGGCCCCTTTTCTTTGCCGGTCAGTTAATCGGGGTTGAGGGCTACGTGGAATCGATCGCCGCCGGTTTGCTGGCGGGGAAGAACATCGTCCGCTTCCTGGAGGGAAAAGCACCCCTGGTTTTTCCGCGTGAGACGGCGATGGGCGCCCTCTTCCACCATATTATTAATGCAGAAATTCGACATTTCCAACCAATGAACATAAATTTCGGGTTATTTCCGCCATTAAAAGTGAAAATCAAGGAAAAATTGAAAAAAAACCGGGCGATTGCCGAACGGGCCTTGAATTCACTGGAAAATTATCTTAGAAATGAGGAAAAATAACCGAAAATAGTAACGAAAAAGCAAAAATTCGGTAGGAATATTGTTTGTCAAATCGCCGCTATTGTGTTATTATTGTTAATATGATAGGGAGGTGGGCTCTTCTGTCTCTCGAGAATTGTCTGAATAATTACCTTAATTATCTGAAACTGAAAAATTACTCGGCCCATACTCTACTAAATTACCGCATTGACCTGGAGCAATTTGTCAAATTTATGCGTGGGAAGCAGCTCAGCTCCTGGGAGCAGGTGGGGGTTAACGAGATTAGGGCTTACCTTGCCTATGTAACCGGGCTTGGATTGGCACGGACAACAATTGCGCGGAAGATTGCCTCTCTCCGTTCATTTTTCAAATACCTTACTCTACAGGGTGTAGTTGACCAAAATCCCTTGCTAAATTTACGAACACCCAAACGCCCGAAGAAACTACCCGCGTTTTTATATACGCGGGAGATCCAGGAGCTCTTGCGGTTTGAGGATGCTACACCCAAAGGTCTGCGGGACCGGGCGATCATTGAAGTCCTCTATGGTAGCGGGATCCGGGTCAGCGAGTTGACCGGTCTCGATCTGGGGGATCTTGATCTAGGCCGGGGCTACCTGCGGGTTTATGGGAAAGGGGCGAAGGAACGGCTGGCCTTTTTAGGGGAAAAGGGCTGTAAAGCGCTGGCCGACTATTTGCGCAAAGGAAGGCCTTTCTATTTAGTGCGGGGTTCGGAGCCGGACGAGCGGGCGGTATTTTTGAATAAAAACGGGACACGGCTTTCCGCCCGTAGTATTCGGCGTTTGCTCGATGCCTATGTGCGCCGGGCAGCGCTGGAGAAGAAGGTCAGCCCCCATACGTTAAGGCACTCTTTTGCCACCCATCTCTTGGAAGGCGGTGCCGATCTCCGTGCCGTTCAGGAGCTCCTTGGCCACGTCAATATTTCGACTACCCAGATTTATACCCATCTCAGCCGTGACCAAGTGAAGAAGGCGTACAACCAAGCCCATCCCCGTGCGTAAGAAAGATGCATGCTTTGCCCTAATAAAGTCAGACTATTAAGGGAAGGGCCACTCTTTATGGAATTGCACAAATCGTATCGATTGGGATTAACCCGAAAAGCGAACAAGGGTAAGGAGGGGAAGAATGTTTAAAGCCACAACGGTGCTTGCCGTACACGATGGGAAACAAGTGGCGATGGCCGGTGACGGTCAGGTCACCATGGGGCAGACGGTGGTCAAGCACGGAGCAAAAAAGATCCGCCGTTTGTACCATAATCGGGTTTTGGCTGGCTTTGCTGGAGCGGTGGCCGATGCGTTCACCCTTTTTTCCCTTTTCGAAGGCCAACTGGAAGCCTATGATGGGCAACTGTTGCGGGCAGCGGTGGAAACGGCGAAAGAATGGCGGACCGACCGGCGCTTGCGCCAGTTGGAAGCCTTACTTTTGGTGGCTGACAGCAAAAACCTCTTCTTGATCAGTGGTTCCGGTGAGGTGATCGAGCCCGATGACGGAATTGCCGCCATTGGTTCAGGGGGACCGTATGCCTTAGCTGCTGCCCGTGCTTTAAAAGCCCATTCCCCTTTGACGGTGGGCGCAATTGCGGTGGAAGCAATGAAGATTGCGGCTGAGATCTGTATTTACACCAACGACCAGATCTGCCTGGAGGAGCTTGGAGGGAACAAATGAAGGCTCTAACCCCACAAGAAATTGTTGCTGAGCTCGACCGCTATATAGTCGGTCAACACCGGGCCAAGAAAGCGGTGGCAGTTGCCCTCCGCAACCGGCAACGGCGGCGAAATCTGCCCCCGGAACTGCGGGATGAGATCCGGCCGAAGAATATTCTCATGATTGGCCCCACCGGCGTTGGGAAAACCGAGATTGCCCGGCGGCTTGCGCGGTTGGTCAATGCGCCCTTTCTGAAGGTGGAAGCGACGAAGTTTACGGAAGTCGGTTATGTCGGACGGGATGTGGAGTCGATCATCAAAGATCTGGTGGAGATCGCTGTCCGGATGGTAAAGGAAGAAAAAACCGCCTCCCTGCAGGAAAAAGCACGGGACAATGCGGAGCACCGTCTCTTGCGCATTCTGGCCGGTCTGGAAAAGCCCAAGCAAGCGAAGAATCCCTTTGACCTTTTCGGGGTTTTTACCGGTGAAAAAACGGTCCAAGATACACCCGGCCCAGAAGAGCAGTCCAGCCTCGAGGCGCTTACAGAGCGCTACCGCCGGGGCGAGTTGGAACAGGAGATGGTGCAGATTGAGGTCGTTGAGACCGCACCGGTGCCCCCTAGCATGGCCGGTTTGGGTGGGTTGGATGAGATTGGCCAAGGATTGCAAGAGTTTTTTTCGACGATGTTACCGAAAAAAGTAAGCCTACGCCAGGTTACAGTAGCCGAGGCGCGGGAAATCCTGACCCAGCAGGAGACGGAAAAACTCATCGATTGGGATGACGTCTACCGCGAAGCCACGACAAAGGTGGAGGAATCAGGGATTGTTTTTATCGATGAGATTGATAAGATCGTCGGTGGCCATGGCGAAAGCGGGCCTGACGTTTCGCGGGAAGGCGTCCAACGGGATATCCTCCCCATTGTTGAGGGCACTACCGTTTGGACAAAATATGGGCCGATCAAAACCGACTATATTCTCTTCATTGCGGCTGGGGCTTTTCATGTGAGTAAGCCCTCGGAATTGATTCCCGAGTTTCAAGGCCGTTTCCCGATCCGGGTTGAACTGGAGTCGTTGACGGTCGAGGATTTTGAGCGGATTCTGGTGGAACCGGAGAACGCGCTTTTGCGGCAAGAAAAAGCGCTCTTAGAAAGCGAAGGTTTACACCTGGAATTTACCAACGATGCCATCAAAACCTTGGCGGAACTTGCTTACCAGTTGAACAAGGAAAACGAGAATATTGGCGCGCGCCGGTTGTACACCATATTAGAACAAGTTTTAGAGGACATCTCTTTCCGGGCCTGCGAATACAAGGGTAAAACGGTCCGGATTGATGACAGTTTTGTCCGGGAGCGGTTGGATCCGATCCTGAAGACAACTGATTTAAGCCGATATATTTTGTAAACTAAGATAAGGAGAGTTAGAAATGAGTAAACTTGAAGACATTCGGCGGATGAGAGCATTAGTGGAGAAAAAAGAAGCAACAGAAGATTTGACGACAGCGGCGCGTAGTTTGAGTGAGATCCTCCATAGCAACGTGTATATGGTGGACAATGGCGGCGAGATCATCGCGTTCCACTGTGGGGTAGGGGAAGATTGTACCAAACAGAAAGATCCGGTCAAGTTAAATCCCCAGTTTCAACAGAGGTTGGCCTTTATCTTCCAGCCCGCGATCGATCTGCCTTTGGAAGTCTGTCTCTTCAGTGAAGAAAACTGTTACCCCGAGGACGTTACGATGACGGTTTACCCACTACAGTTTGAGGGGGAACGGGTTGGGAACCTGATCCTGACCAGAAGAGATAAGTTCAAGGAAGACGAACTTTTGCTTGCGGAGACGGCGGCACTGGTGGCTGGGGTCTTGATCAAAGCCAAGAGTGCAGGGCAAGAGGATGCGGATCTACAGTTGAAGACCAATGTCAAGATCGCCCTTGATTCCCTCTCCTATTCCGAGTTAGAGGCCATGGTCAACGTCTTTCGGGAGTTGGGTGGGGAAGAAGGATTCCTAGTCGCCAGTAAAATTGCGGACCGGATTGGGATTACCCGGTCTGTGATCGTCAATGCCATGCGGAAACTGGAAAGCGCCGGGGTGGTTGAATCCCGTTCCCTTGGGATGAAAGGAACCTACATGAAAGTGAACAACCCCTATTTTCTTGAAGAGTTAAACAAAAGAAGTAAAATGTAGCAGGAAACAAGTCACGTCCGATGTGGCTGGGCACGCACCAATTAAAAAGCCGAAAACTGTTGACTTTTTCAACAGTTTTTTTTATCTTAGATATAGTTAACTTATTTGAAATAAGGGAAAAGGCTTTTTTTACACGCTTGTTTTACAGGGGAATTCCACTTAAATCCGGAAATAAGCCTAAACTTTATGGTAAAAGTTCCGATAAAACATGTAAAGGTTATTTATCAGATTTGTTTAGGAAGGGTGAAGCGGTTGGTTACCAATAAAACGATCGGGCAACTAACCTCCGTTTTGTCTTTGGTGACAGAGCGGCAGAAGATTCTTAACCATAATATTGCCAATGCGGATACTCCCAATTACCGAAGGAGAGATCTCGACTTTGACCAGGTGTTAAAGGAGAAGGAAACCCGCATTCCGTTAAGACAGACCCACCCCAAACATTTACCGGGTTCCGCCCACCAAGGTCAGTTTGCCACTACCGACTGGGGCGTAGTCCGGGTGGACCAAAACGGGGTTGACCTAGAAGTGGAGATGGTTACGGCGACGCAGAACGCCATGTATATTCAGAGTCTGACTCAGGAACTGAACAATCAATTTCGGCGGTTGCGGCTGGCGATCGGAAGGAGGAGTTAAGGATGAAATTGTTTCAAGCAATGGATGTTAACGCTTCTGCTTTAGGGGCCCAGCGCCTGCGCTTGGACCTGGTTGCTTCGAACATTGCCAATGCCAATTCAACCCGAACGCCGGAAGGGGGACCGTACCGGCGGAAGGTTCCGGTGTTTGCCGAAAACCTGCGGACCGCAGAGGGGAATGTGGCGCTTAGTGGCGTGCGGGTTTTGGCGATCGCCGATGACCAGTCCCCATTTCGTTCGGTCTACGATCCTTCTCATCCCGACGCGAATGCCGATGGTTATGTTTTATATCCGAATGTTAATATCGTCAACGAGATGGTGAACCTGATGGAAGCGGGACGGGCATACGAAGCAAATGTAACTGCTTTTAACCTGTCGAAAGAGGTGTTTAAAGCCGCGCTCAGTATCGGTAGAGGCTAGTTCAAGCTTAAAGAGGGGATTTTAATTTCACCCACGGAGGGAAAGGTCAGGGGTGCGAGGTGCCAACGGATTGGCGATTTCATACCCATTCTTTAACCGTGGGTATTTTCTCTTTTTTTTGGCAAATTGCTTTTATGTGGGAGGTGAAGACGTGAGGATTGGCGAAAACATCTCATTAGCGCGCAAACCGGAAACGACCACTGGGCAAAAAAGGGCCGAAAGAAGTGGTGAGTTTCAAGAGTTGCTTAAAGGATATATGAATGAAGTGAATGCGCTTCAGTTGAAAGCGGAAGAGTTGGATCGACAGTTGGCGGCGGGCACTTTGGAGAACATTCATGAGGCGACGATTGCTGCGGAGAAGGCTGCCCTTGCCCTTGAGCTTACGATTGAAATTCGCAACAAAGTTGTCGAGGCGTATCAGGAGATTATGCGGATGCCTATTTAACGGATAGGAGAAATGTGAAGGATAATGGGTGAGATAATTCAACAAATACGCCAAATATGGGAAAATATGGACAAGCGCAAGCGCCTTTTATTCGCTGGAGGGATGCTTCTACTGCTCATCCTCCTTATTCTGGTGATCACCTTAAATCAGCCGGAGTATGAGTTGTTATACGGTAATTTACAGCAGACGGAGCAGGATGAAATTATCGGGCACCTCCGGGAGCTGAGTATTCCCTACCGGAAGGAAAACAACGCATTATATGTGGCGAATGCGTCTGAGGTACGGGCGGAGCTGATGAAGGCCGGGATCCCGAAAGGCGGGATCATTGGTTGGGAAATCTTTGACCGTAGCAGCCTCGGGGCAACCAATTTCCTTAACACGGTAAACTACCAACGGGCGTTGCAAGACGAAATCCGCCGTACGCTACGCCAAATCGAAGGGGTAATCGATGCGGCGGTGATTGTTACCTTACCAGAGCCGGATCCGGTCTTTCAAGATGAAAAAAAGGAGCCGACTGTCTCAATTACCCTGAATTTACGCCAGGCCAATATTCTGAGTAGGAGCCAGATTCAGGCGATCGTGAACTTTGTGGCGGGCTGTATTAACGGGTTGAAACCAGAACAGGTAACGATCATTGATAATTTTGCCAACGATTTAACCGCAGTGCTGCGCACAGCTTCCGCCTTGGACGGCTCACTGCTCGAACAGCAGATGGCGATCAAAAAGAATCTGGAGCAGGAGTATAAACGGAACATCGAGTCGGTTTTGGGCCGGGTCTACGGCCTGCATAATGTGGCGGCTACCGTCAATATTACGCTGAACTTTGATTATCAGGAGATCCGGAAGGAAACCTACGGCGACCGGGGCGTCCCCCGTAGCGAGCAGGAGATCTCCGAAAGTTTTACCGGCACTGGAATCATGCCGTACGGAATTCCGGGAACGGATTCGAATATTACCCAATACCGTCTGGCGGGGACGGAACAAGAGAGTACATACGAACGTAACGAACGGATTGTAAATACCGAGATCAATAAGATTGAAGAACACCTTTTAAAACAAGGACCAACCATCGAACGGGTTTCGGTGAGCGTGGTGATCGGCCACCGTTTGTCCGTGGCGGAAGTAGCTCAGATTGAAGATACGGTCGCCGCAACAGTGGGTGCGCTACCGGCCCGGGGTGACCGGGTCACGGTTTTCAGCCGGGAATTTTATGCCCAAGAAGCAGATCAGATTACGACTACGGAAGAGCCGCAGGAGTATCCCTGGCTAATGGTGCTGGTTGTTGCTGTAATCTGCACCGCACTGCTTGCGGGCTACTTGATTGTGCGCTTGCGGCGTAGAACTCAGGAAGAACCGGGCATCGATATGGTGGTGGATGATGTGGTTACGGAAACAGCAGCAGCGGTAGAAGAACTGAGTCCGGAAGAGAAGAAACGGCGTGAACGCGAAGAGTTTATTCTGGATTTAGCGCGGAACGAACCGCAGAACATGGTCGCGCTCTTGCGGACTTGGATGTCAGAGGATTAGAGGTGTTAATGTCTTGAGTACACAATTAACTGGTCGGCAAAAATGCGCTGTGGTCCTAATTTCGCTCGGCGCCGAGTTGTCTTCCCGTGTCTTGAAACACTTCCGGGAGGATGAGATCGAGGATCTGACACTGGAGATTGCCGGGATCCGCCGGATTGAACCCGAAATTAAGCAGGCGGTTATGGACGAGTTTTATGAACTCTGTTTAGCGCAGAATTATATCTCCCTTGGGGGGATTGACTACGCCAAGGAGATGCTGGAGAAAGCCCTTGGACCGACCAGAGCCCAAGATATTTTGAATAAACTAACCACCTCCTTACAGGTGCGTCCCTTTGATTTTGCCCGGAAAACCGATCCAAGCCAATTGGTGAACTTTATCCAGAACGAGCACCCGCAGACCATTGCTTTGGTGCTTTCCTACCTGAATCCGGAACAGGCGGGGATGATCTTGTCGGCCCTTGCCCCTGCCGACCAGGTTGAAGTGGCAAAAAGGATTGCGACGATGGACCGGGCCACCCCGGAAGTGCTGAAAGAAGTCGAAAATGTGCTTGAGAAACGTTTGTCTTCGTTTGTGATGCAAGACTTCACCATGGCTGGAGGGATCGATGCGGCGGTTGCCATTTTGAACCGGGTGGACCGGGGGACGGAAAAAACAATCATTGAAGCGCTGGAAGAAGACAATCCTGAGCTGGCCGAAGAGATTAAGAAACGGATGTTTGTCTTTGAAGACCTGGTTACTCTGGACGACCGTTCCATCCAGCGTGTACTTAAAGAGGTTGATCTGCGTGACTTGGCCTTGGCCTTGAAGACCGCCAGCCAAGAAGTGACTAATCGGATCTTTAAAAACATTTCGACCCGGGCCCGCGATATGATTAAGGAAGACATGAGTCTGATGGGGCCAGTTCGTCTCCGTGATGTGGAGGAAGCACAACAAAAGATCGTCAACAGCATCAGGCAGCTTGATGAGAGTGGCGAGATTGTGATTGCCCGGGGCGGAGAGGATGAAATCATTGTTTAAGTCGAACATCATTAAGGGTCCGACCATTAAAGAAGAAGCCTGTGTTTTAAATGCTCCCGACCTGGAGTTTGTCTATCGCGAGTTGTTGGCCGCCCAGGAGGAAACCGCGACGGTGGAAGAGTTGCCGACAGACCAGGCCGTGGAGGCCGATGCCGGTGAAACGGAAGAAGAATCGCCCCTTCCGCCGGAAGTAATTGCCGAGCAGATCCTGGAAGAAGCGCGGCAGCAGGCGGAAGCAATTATTGCAACGGCCCGCGAAGAAGCGGATTCAATCTTAGCCGAGCTGGAAGAGGAGCGAAAGCAGACCGCGGAAGAATTGGCGCGAGTGAAAGCGGAGACCGCTGCTGAGTGTGACCGCCTAAAAAAAGAGGCCCACGACCGCGGATACGAAGCAGGTTGGGCTGCTGGACAAGCCGAAGGTGAAAAAGCATGGGCGGAAAAGATCGCGGCGGCCGAAACAACCTTACAGGAAGCCAAGACGGAAGCACTCAACCTGATCAACCAGGCGGAAGAAGAAAGAATGGCGCGGATTTATGATTCCGAAGAGGAAATCCTCAAGTTAGCCGTGGGAATTGCCGAAAAAATAATTAACAGCGCGATAAAGGAGAACCAGGAAAAATGGTTGGGGATGATTAGAGTGGCCACCGAAAAAGTAGCGGGGGCGACAGATGTAACGATTCGCATCGCCCAAGAGGATGAGGCCTTTCTAATCCAAAACCTCCGTGAAATCCGCGGTCTCTTTACCGAGTCGCCGAAGCTGCAAGTGGAGACCGATCCCAACTTGAAAACGGGCGACTTTATCCTCCAAACCAATCGGGGTGAGGTTGACGCCAGGATTCACCAACAAATTGCCAAGATCTATCAGGCTTTAAAAGAAGAAGGTAGCTAAAGATGGGGAGGACTTTGCAAAAGGGGTTCCCCGCTTTTTGCGCGGACCGATACCGAGAAAAGCTGGCGACGGTAGAGCCGTTATGCCGCATTGGACAAGTGGAGAAAGTGGTTGGCTTAACGCTTGAGGCCGAAGGTCCTCCGACTTATGTCGGAGAAATCTGTAACCTCAGGACCCGATCCGGCCACCAGGTCCTGGGCGAAGTGGTTGGTTTTCGGGCCGGGAAAGCCCTTCTTCTTCCCTTAGGAGACATGGAAGGGATCGGTCCCGGTTCTGCAGTTATCGCCCTGGACCGCGCCCTGGAGACACCGGTGGGAGAAGGGTTGCTTGGACGGGTCTTGGACGGGCTGGGACGGCCGATTGACGGCCGGGAAAAACCGAAGATCAGTGGTTATTACCCCCTTATGGCGGAGGCCCTTAACCCCTTAGCCCGGGCCCGGATCGAAAAACCTTTATCTTTAGGGGTTAAAGCGATCGACGGATTGCTAACTTGCGGACAGGGACA
>ERZ773359.4917-NODE-4917-length-13292-cov-6.537508_pt1 | contig 13292 bp, 12 predicted proteins | sample MGYA00374955_ERZ773359 | MGnify/ENA primary metagenome ERZ773359 (study PRJEB29098, sample SAMN04486028) | biogas fermenter metagenome | study: EMG produced TPA metagenomics assembly of the Biogas fermentation microbial communities from Germany - Plant 4 DNA1...
AGGCAAAGGATCGTTATTACCACGTACCCGGACACACCCTGCAAAATAAAAAACTGAATTCTTACGGTAAAGTGCCAAATTTAACCCGCTTTGGCCTGGTGGATGAATGGCTGGGTATTACCACCATGTTTCGTTTTGATCGGCCGACAAGCGTGTGGAGGATGCCGCTGGAAACAGTATCCCAGTCAGAAGCCGGTATGGAGCGTGTTTATCAAGGTTCCACCTTGCTTTTTGCCTGGGAAGTAAAATTAAAGCCTGAAACCCCCTGGGCGGTAACTTTTACGCAAACGGTAGAAGAGCTGGTAAAGGAGATGCATTAATGATGAAACCGCTTTATGTTGCTTTTGTATGGAATCAGCATCAGCCTTTTTATCAAGATACAGCACAAAAAAAATATATTATGCCTTGGGTACGCCTGCATGCAGCCAAAGATTACTACCAAATGGCGGCCATTTTACGCCGTTATCCGAAAATCAGGCAAACTTTTAACCTCACACCTTCTTTGCTGGTGCAACTGGAAGATTACCTGCAAGGTGCCGAAGATTATTACCTTAAAGTCATGAAACCGGTGAAAGAACTGACTACTGCCGAAAAACGTTTTTTGTTGCAGCATTATTTTGATATCCATTGGGAGCGTGTCATTGCCCTCTGGCCACGTTATCAAGAGCTTTTGGCGAAGCAAGGATATCGCCGGGAGCCGGAAGCTGTGGAGGAAGCTTTGGCTCGTTTTACCGACCAAGATTATCTTGATTTGCAGGTATGGTTTAATTTAACTTGGATTGACCCGGAAATACGTGCCCATGATCCCGAATTGCAGGCGCTGCAAGCAAAAGGGCAAAATTTTACGGAAGCAGATAAGAAAAAAGTCATTGCCAAGCAGTGGGAGATCATGCGCCAGGTAGTACCAGTACATCAAGAGTTGGCACTGTCCGGGCAAATTGAGGTGATGACCACACCTTTTTACCATCCCATTATGCCTTTGCTGGTCGATAGCCGGAGCGCCCTGCGCGCTTCCCCCGGTTTAAAGGTTCCCAAAACTTATAGTTATCCTGAGGCTGCAGCAGAACAGATTGTGAAAGCTATAAATCAGTATTATCATTACTTTAACACTCATCCTGCCGGTATCTGGCCCCCCGAGCAGGCTGTCAGTCCGGAAACGCTTGCTTTATTTGCCGAACACGGCTTTGCCTGGACTATTTCCGATGAGGATATTTTAGCCCGTTCTTTGGGAATTGAATTTTACCGCGACGGCTTTGGCCATGTTTTAAATGCAGACGAGCTTTACCGTCCCTACTTGGTGCGGGCAGGCAGGAAGAAAATAGCCATGGTTTTTCGCGATCATCATCTTTCTGATCGTATCGGCTTTGTTTACCACCAGATGCCGCTGGACCATGCCGTGGATGATCTTATTGGCCGCTTACACCGGATAAGGGAGTCGGTCTCCGGTTGTGCCGGTCCCCATTTAGTAACTTTGGCCCTTGACGGGGAAAATGCCTGGGAATGGTATCCCCATGACAAAAATGTCTTCTTACATAAACTTTACAGCCGCCTGTCTGCAGAAAGCGGTTTAATTACCGTGACGGTACAGGAATTTCTCCGCCAGTACCCGCCCACACGAGAATTAAAACAAATTTTTACCGGCTCCTGGGTTGATCACAGTTTGGCACGCTGGATTGGCAGCGACAGTAAAAACAGGCTTTGGGAGATGCTGCTAAAGGCACGGCAGACGCTGGAGGAAGTGAGAGGAAGCATTAGTTTTGAACAATTTATGCAAGCAAAAGAAAATCTTTTAATTGCCGAAGGCAGCGATTTCACCTGGTGGGTAGACAGCATGCCCTATTACCAGGCGGCTCCCTTTGAAGCACTTTTCCGCAAACACCTGGCAAATTTTTATCGTGCCTGTGGCAAAGAAATTCCTTTGGAGGTGCGCACGCCCGTTATTTACCCCAAGCACGGTGAAGCGGCTTGGCCGGCTGATCCTTTGGCCGGTCCCACTGTCATGGTGCCTGCAAAAGAGTAAAGGGGGCAAAAAGATTGGCAGGGAAAACCAGGCTGCGTGGAAAAATATATGGTGAATATAGTGTAAGCCGGGTGAATTAAATGCGAAAACAGCAGGAACCAGATTATTTACGGCTACAGCGGGAGCTTCAGGTAGGGAAAATACGGCCTGTTTACCTGTTTTACCCTGAAGAGGATTACTTGGCAGAACAGGCGGCAGCAGAGCTGGTAAAGAAATTTTTCCCTCATGCTGAAGCCAAGGCGGCCAGTGCCGTTGTGGACGGAAGGGAGCATGCTTTGACAGAAGTTGTAGCCATGACGGATACAGTGTCTTTATTTGGCGGCAGCCGCCTTTTACTGGTAAAAAACGCTCCCTATTTTGCCAAGGGACAGCGGCTCACAAAGGAGCTGCTGCAGCGTTTATTGGTAAAAAATCATGAGGCTTGTTTAGTTTTTTTTGCTCCCGAAATTTCCTTTACCGCCAAGGTCGTCAAAGAACTCAATGCCCGCGGTGCCGTCTTTCGCTTTGAACCCCTCAAGGGCTATGCTTTACAAAACTGGGTGAAGCAGCAACTTGCCGCCCAGGGTAAAAATATCTCCGGTGAGAATTTAACTTTTTTCGTGGAGAGGATTGGCGGGGATTTGCGTAATGCAGCCAATGAAATTGCCAAATTGGCAGCTTTTCTGGGGGAGAAAAAAGAAGTAACCAAGGAGAACATCATGGCAGTTTGCACACGTACCATCCAGGCGGACATTTTTGCGCTGGTGGATGCGGTCGTTTACGGTAGGACAAAGGAAGCTTTATTTTTTTTACGTGATCTTTTGGCTGCCGGGGAACCTGCTCTACTTATTTTAGCCATGCTAATCCGCCAGTTTCGCCTTTTGGGCGAGGCAAAGGAACTTTTGGCCGCCGGTGAAAACGATTTGGCCGGTGCGCTTAAAATTCACCCCTATGCTGCCAAAAAAGTTTCTGCACAGGCGGCAAAAACAAGTATGTCGTACTTAAAACGCGCCGTGGAACTGTTGGCCCAATGTGAGCTGGATATAAAACGGGGGCGTATTGAACCCGTTTTAGCGCTGGAAACTTTAATCGTTGCTTTAGGTGCTAAATAATAAAAGAACCGAAGGCCGATGTACCTTCGGTTCTTAATTTTCGTCTTAAAATTTCCTTCTGTCTCCGGCAAGGAGGTGGAAGTGTACAACAAAAAACCCGGAAATGCCGGGCTTGTTGTGATGAGAACCATTTATTCGTTTGCTGCTTGGGCAACTGTTGCTTGCGCGGCAACAGCTTTATTGTAACGCAAAGCCAAGCGTGATTTTTTGCGGGCTGCAGCATTTTTATGCAAAACGCCTTTGCTGACGGCTTTATCAAGTAATTTTACGGCGTGTGCTAATTTCATGCCGGCTTCTTCCAAATTGCCCTGCTCCAATGCGTCTCTAAACCGGCGGATGGCGGTTTTAACCATACTTTTTACCCGACGGTTACGTGCAGTCCGTTTAGCGGTTATTTTCATCCGTTTGATTGCTTGCTTTGTATTTGGCATGCGTTCACCTCCTTCACCGGCTTTAAAAGACACTGTCAATTTTACCATGTGTTTATTTAAAATGCAACAATTCTTGCAAATGTATAGGAAGAAATGGTTTGGTTAAGCTAATGGCAGAATATTTCTTTTGCAGGAGGTGAATTTATGCTGGGTTTAATTGTACGCTTTATTGTTTCCGCCATTGTGTTGATGCTGGTGAGTTTTTTACTACCGGGCTTTGCTAATATGGGTTTTGTTGTTTCCCTCATTGCTGCCGTGGTGATTGCTTTGCTGGGGTTTATTGTGGAAAGCGTGCTGGGGGAAAGGATTTCTCCCCGCAATAGAGGTGTTGTTGGTTTTATCGTCTCCGCCATTGTCATTTATGTGGCGCAGTGGCTAGTTCCCGGGATGAGCGTTACCATCCTCGGTGCCGCTTTAGCTGCTTTAGTAATCGGCATTATCGATGCTTTTGTGCCCACTGAATTACGTTAGCCCAAAGTGTCTGGAGGGACGACAAATGTGTGCCGATTTGCAAGCGCAAAGTATTCGTACGGATTTGGCCATTGAAGCCCGGGAAATGTTAATTCGTGAGCCGGAGCAAGAAATACCCGGTGTGAAGGTACAAGAAGAGGATTTGGCTGAGATGCGGGTAACACGGGTGCAAATTACCACACCGGAAGCAGAAAAACGCATGGGCAAAAAACAGGGCCATTATATTACCCTTGAGGTTCCCGGTTTGCGGCAAAAAAATACGGAGTTGCAGGAAAAGGTTGCCCGGCAGTTTACAAAGGAACTTCTTTCCCTTTTGCAATTGCAGGATGATACTTCCGTACTGGTCATTGGCCTGGGCAATTGGAATGTGACACCGGATGCTTTGGGCCCCCGTGTAGTCAAGGACCTTTTGGTGACACGGCACATTTTAAAACTGGAACCGGAAACTTTAGGGGAAGGTTTTCGTGCCGTCAGTGCTTTGGCGCCTGGGGTACTGGGCATCACCGGTGTTGAAACCGGTGAAATTATTCAGGGTCTGGTGGAAAAAACTAAACCGGATCTTTTGCTTGCCATTGATGCTTTGGCGGCACGTAATCTTAGCCGTCTACATACAACGATTCAGATTGCCGACAGCGGGATTACACCCGGTTCCGGCGTCGGAAACAGACGTTTGGCCATCTCACAGGAAACCATCGGCATTCCCGTCATTGCCGTGGGGGTGCCTACGGTGGTGGATGCCGTCACCATTGCCGATGATCTGGCCAGCCAGCTTTTGGCTGCCATTATGGAACAAGCAGGTCCGCAGTCTCCTGTTTATAAAGTGGTACAAAGTATTGCCGAAAGTGACAAGCGTACGGTGATGGCGGAAATTTTAAATCCTTATGGCGGGCGTTTAATGGTAACGCCGAAAGAAATCGATACATTAATTGAAGATATGGCAAGACTCCTGGCCGGCGGTCTCAATGCTGCTTTACATCCGGCCATTGGCCGGCAGGAGTCCACAAAATATCTTCATTAATAATAGTCCGGTAGACTGTGGCTGCAAACACAAAAATTTGCCACAGAAAGCCTCCCGCAAAAATTGGGAGGCTTTTTACTTTTGGCGGTATGATGTTTTTTGTCATATTGCTAGAAACTGCAGCATAAGTTATAGACAGGCGATGTGGCGGACCAAAATGGTCCAAGGGAGGGAAAGGAAAATGGCCAGGCGGGCTTTTTTTACGGTGCGCGGCGGCAGGCGTTTGCACTCCGGAAACCGTCGTACAGGTAAACGTTTTCTTGTGATCTTGCTGGCTGTAATGCTTGTCTTGGCCTGTACCCGTTTGCTTTACCTGCAAAAAGTGCTGCCGGCAATGGCACAAAGGGCGCAAAATGACAAGCAAAATATTTATTTACGGATCATGAGCTTTGTGATTCCCGGCATTGGGGAAATTTCCAGTCAGCCTACTGCTAACGTCTCCGCATCCCGGCAACAACATTCACATCACAAGCTGTCACTGCCCGGCTTGCATAATCCGAAATTTTTCATGCTGGCACAAATTCCTTATTTAGGCGATCCTGAGATTGCTCCACAGCCGCTTTTAACCACTCCGCCGGTAAAGGTAGAGCAAACCGGGGAACCAAAAATTATTATCCCCACCAAAGATGAAAAACGGGCTGAAGGTGAAATCATTATTTATCATACGCATACCACGGAGGCCTTTGAGCCTACGGCACAAGCATGGTTTACTGAAGATTTATCTTTGACTGTGGCCCAATTAGGTAAGGAACTGGCGGAAATGTTGCAGGAAAAATACGGCTTGCCTGTGGTACATAATCAAGCCATCCATGATTTGGATAGGAGCAGGGCTTATGAGAAGGCGCGTCCCACTTTGGAGGCTTTACTGCAAAAATATCCGCAGGCCAAACTGGTAATTGATTTACACCGGGACGGGATTAATAGGAGTATAACTACCGGAACTTTGGGCGGGGAACCGGCTGCCCGGGTACTTTTTGTGGTAGGTACTCGTTATAACGGTTATGAAGAAAATCTGCAAAAGGCCCAATTGTTACATGCTATTTTGGAAGAAATTGCTCCCGGAATCTCCCGTGGTATTCGCCAGCGGCCCCTTGTTTATAATCAAGACTGCCACCAAGGCTCACTTTTAATTGAAATCGGTGGACATGAAAATTCTTTGGCGGAAGCGCGCCGGACACTGCCTGTTTTAGCGGAGGCCATTAACCGTCTTTACCGGGAGTATTTTGCTGATGCATAAAGTGACAAGCAGGCGGGGAAAAATAAAACTAAGTATTTTTCCGGGAGGGATTAAATGAAAAAGCATGCGGGTTTTTCCGTATTGCTTATTTTTTTGTTTTTCTTCTTTCTCCTTTACACAGGCTTAACGGTCAGTGAACGTGCCCTGCAGCAACTTTCCGGGGTGGAAACTGAACCGTTGGCGCTGAGACTGGGGCGAGATGAAGCCGGTGTGTGGGAGTTGCGCTTTGCCGGCCGTCTTGTGCGCTTTGCTTCCGGGCAGTGGCAGGTTTTGAAAAATAAATAAAGATAAAAAGGGAAAAAAGCAGGCGAAAGCAACAGTGAAAGTGATTTGTTGCTTGTCTTCCCGGCCAATGCTATAATATTCAGCGAAGATGGTGGGAGGATGACAATGCAGCAAAAAAATATCCGTAATTTCTGTATTATTGCGCATATCGATCATGGTAAATCAACCCTGGCTGATAGACTGCTGGAAGCTACAGGTGCCCTGTCGGAACGGGAAATGGCTGCCCAGGTGCTGGATCAGATGGATTTGGAGCGGGAGCGCGGGATTACCATTAAACTGCAGGCAGTGCGCCTTAACTATCGAGCGGAAGACGGTCAGGATTACATTTTAAATTTAATTGATACACCGGGGCATGTTGACTTTACTTATGAAGTATCACGCAGTTTGGCTGCCTGTGAAGGGGCACTTTTAGTGGTGGATGCCTCTCAGGGCATTGAAGCGCAAACTTTGGCCAATGTGTATCTGGCCTTGGAAAATGATCTGGAAATTATCCCGGTAATTAATAAAATTGATTTGCCGGGTGCAGATGTGGAAAAAGTTAAAACTGAGCTGGAGGAAATCATTGGGCTTCCCGGCGAGGAAGCTATTTTGACGTCCGCTAAAGAAGGCATAGGCATTAAAGAAGTTTTGGAGGCTGTAGTTAAACGTATACCGCCTCCGCAGGGCGATGCAAGCTCACCGCTGCAAGCTTTAATTTTTGATTCCCATTATGATGCTTATCGTGGCGTCATTGCGTATGTGCGTATTGTGGCAGGGCAAATCCGCCAGCGGGAAAAAATCAAAATTATGTCCAGCGGGAAAGTTTTTGAGGTTACCGAAATCGGTACTTTCCGTCCGGAGATGACGGCGGCAGATGTTTTATCTGCCGGGGAAGTTGGCTATATCATTGCCGGGATGAAAAATGTCAAAGATACGCGTGTGGGAGATACAATTACTTCCGCCGAGAATCCGGCACCGGAACCCCTGCCCGGCTATCGCCGCGTAAATCCCATGGTGTATTGCGGTTTTTACCCGGTGGATAACGCCGATTATGAAAGCTTAAAGGATGCTTTGGAAAAGCTGAATTTAAATGATGCCGCTTTAACATATGAACCGGAAACTTCGGAAGCTTTAGGGTTTGGTTTCCGCTGCGGATTTTTAGGTCTTTTGCATATGGAAATTATCCAGGAACGGTTGGAGCGGGAATATAAATTAGCTTTGATTACGACAGCCCCCAACGTGGTTTACCGAGTGAATTTGACTAAAGGCGGTACAGTGCTCATTGAAAACCCGGCCGCCATGCCTAAAGCTACAGAAATAGCTTCCATTGAGGAGCCTTTTGTCAAGGCAAAGGTGATCGTGCCTCATGATTATGTAGGGCCGGTGATGGAACTTTGTCAGGAAAAACGCGGGGTTTTTGTGAATATGGAATACCTAGACCCTAACCGGGCCGTTTTAACGTACGAGATGCCGCTTAGTGAAATTATTTTTGATTTCTTTGATTTATTGAAGTCGCGTACCCGCGGCTTTGCTTCCTTTGACTATGAATTCCTTGGTTACCGGGAGTCTAAACTGGTGAAAGTAGACATTTTAATTAATCATGAAGTTGTTGATGCTTTATCTTTTATTGCCCATGTCGACCGCGCCTACCCGCGTGGCAGGCAGTTGTGCAGTAAACTAAGAACTTTGATCCCGCGGCAGATGTTTGAAGTACCCATTCAAGCTGCCATCGGCCAAAAAGTAATCGCCAGGGAGACTGTGAAAGCTTTGCGCAAAAATGTACTGGAAAAATGTTATGGTGGAGATATTACACGTAAGCGTAAACTTTTAGAAAAACAAAAGGCCGGAAAAAAACGCATGAAGCAAGTTGGTAATGTGGAGATTCCCCAAGAAGCATTCATGGCAGTATTGAGTATTGATTAAGATGAATACTTCCGTTTATATTCACATACCCTTTTGTAAGGCTAAATGTATATACTGTGACTTTTTATCTTACTCTTGCTCGCCGGAGGCTCCTCTTGTCCAAAACTATTTGCAGGCACTGCTTAAGGAAATACGACTTTCTGGACAAAAGCTGCAACAGGCGGGTATCAAAGTGGGCACCCTCTACATCGGCGGCGGGACGCCAACTATTTTAACGCCGCAACAACTGGAAATGCTTTTTTCTGCCTGCCGCCGCCATTTGCCCCTTAACAACCCGGAGTGGACGGTGGAAGCCAACCCCGGGACGCTGACAGCGGAAAAAATCGGCATTATGGCAAAAAACGGGGTTAACCGTATTAGTTTAGGGGTGCAGGATCTTTGTAATGAGCGGCTTGCAATGCTTGGGCGTTTGCATACGGCAGACCAGGCAGAGCAAGCCTTTCTGAGCTGCAAAAAAAATTTTCCTGTAGTATCCGTTGATCTGATGGTGGGGCTTCCGGGACAGGCGGAAGCAGATTTGCTGGCGACTTTGGCGCAAGTTTGTCAATGGGGACCACAACATCTATCCCTTTACGGTTTAATGGTGGAAGAGCATACACCCCTGGCAGAAGCCGTAAACTCCGGTGCCGTTACGTTGCCTGCTGAGGAAGAAAATTTAGCTATGTTTTGGGCCGCCCGTCGTTTTTTAAGTGCGCACGGTTATGAAGCGTATGAAATTGCCAATTTTGCCCGCAAGGGTTATTGGTGTAGACATAATTTGACTTATTGGCGTAATCTCCCCTATTTAGGGCTAGGTTTGGGGGCGCATTCTTTTTGGCAACGCCAACGCCTGGTGAATACGGACAAGATGCAGACTTATTTGGCGCTATTAGAGGAAGATGTTTTGCCCGTTGCCCGGCGCCAATCGGTTTCGCGGCGGCAGGAAATGGAGGATACAATGATGTTAGGGTTGCGTTTGCGTGAAGGAGTCAGTTTTGCAAGTTTTGCCTCGCGTTTTGGTATAGACTTACGGGATGTTTTTGCCGTGCAAATTGAGCGCTTGCTGCAGTTGGGACTCATTGAATGTACCCACGGGGCAGTGCGTTTGACTGCTACCGGATTGCCTGTTGCCAACTATGTTTTTGCCGAGTTTTTAGAGGTGTAATTGCTCTAAATCTTGACAAAAACGAGTGAGAATGGTATTTTTTTATTAGCTTTAGCACTCACTTGAGGAGAGTGCTAAAAGGAGGAAGAACTAATGGCTGGTTTAAATGAGAGAAAACAAAAAATTCTCCATGCCGTAGTGACTGATTATATTCAGACGGCTGAACCGGTCGGCTCACGTACTATTTCGCGTCATTATAAGATTGCCCTCTCTGCAGCAACAATTCGCAATGAAATGGCGGATCTGGAGGAATTGGGCTACTTGATGCAACCGCATACATCTGCAGGTCGTATTCCGTCTCAACAGGGCTATCGTTTTTATGTGGATGCGCTCATGGATGCCACCAGCTTAACGCAGGAAGAAGAAGAGTACCTGGCACGGCTTTTTACTCAGCTGGAAAAAATGCGGGAAATTGACCAAATTGTGCAGCACACAGCCAGGGCTTTGTCAGTGATTACACGCTATACTTCCCTGGTGTTGGCACCACAAATTAAGCAAAGTGCTTTTAAGCAGATGCGTCTTATCCCTATGGATAACGACAAGGCGCTTGTGGTTTTAATTACCGATACAGGATATATTAGAAATAAAGTTATTGAGATGCCGAAAGCATTAAACCAGCAAGAAATAGATTTGGTGGTTGCTTATTTAAATAAGGAACTCTCGGGCCAAACTATTGCCAGTCTCACGTCAGAACGTTTACGTAAACTGCGCAGTGATCTTTATTATCACACCGATATCCTCAATGTGCTGTTGAATATGTTGGAGCTATGTGCCCAAAAGCCTGAAAATCGCGTTTACTTGGGTGGAGCGTCCAATATTTTGAATCAACCTGAATTTAAAGATGTGGAAAAGCTGAAGAACCTGTTAACGCTTTTTGAAGAAGACGAACGGCTTACGATGGTGCTGGAGAATGTAACGGAAGGCTTATCCATTCGCATTGGGACGGAAAATGTTTTGGCAGAAATGAAAGACTGCAGCTTGATTACGGCAAGTTATCATCTTCATGGCCGCCCCATCGGGACAATTGGGGTACTTGGTCCAACCAGGATGGAATATGCACGGGTAAAAACTATTATTGAAGAAATATCGTCTCGCTTGAATAAACTAATTGGCACGTTGTAAACGTAGTCATAAAGAGGTGAATAAAATGATGGGCGAAGAGACTAAAGAAACGACTCAAGCCACTGAGACCAAAGAGAATGCCGCCCCCCAGGAGCAGGCAAAGGAAGAAGCACAAGATTTACAAACCGAGCCGGTGGCAGCCGCTGATATGGAAGCGGCTGAAGCAAAGCAGGAAGATGTTGCGGAAATTAATGTGGAGGCTTATCAGGAGAGAATTAGTAATTTAGAAGAGGAAAATGAGCAGTTGTTATCACGCCTGCATCGCCTGCAGGCCGATTTTGATAATTATAGGAAAAGAATTGCCAATGAAAAAAAAGAATGGTTTACACAGGCTGTTTGTGACCTGGTGAGCGAATTGCTTCCGGTGCTTGACAACCTGGAGCGGGCCATGGAGGCTAAAGGCAGCGCGGAAGCAGTGGCCGAAGGTGTGCAGATGGTCTACAGACAGTTTTTATCTATTTTGGAAAAGCAGGGTGTAGAAGCTATTGAAGCCTGTGGTACCCAGTTTGATCCCCTTTATCATCATGCTGTTATGCAAGTGGAGTGTGATGAACCGGAGAATACTGTAGTGGAGGAGCTGCAAAAAGGATATAAATTAAAAGATCGTGTTATACGTCCTAGTATAGTTAAAGTTGCAAAATGACAGCCAAAGGAGGTAAATAGATTATGGGAAAAGTTATTGGGATAGATCTTGGCACAACAAACTCCGCAGTAGCTGTGGTGGAAGGAGGACAGCCTGAAATTATTACCAACGCAGAAGGTGAGAGGATTACTCCTTCTGTTGTTGCTTTTAAGAAGGACGGAGAACGCTTGGTCGGTCAGGTGGCAAAACGCCAAGCAATTACAAACCCTGATCGTACTTTTATGTCCATAAAGCGCCATATGGGCTCAGATTATAAAGTGGAAGTTGATGGCAAAAGTTACACGCCCCAGGAAATCTCCGCCATGATTTTGCAAAAATTAAAACAGGATGCAGAAGCATATTTGGGGGAAAAAGTAGAGCAGGCTGTAATTACTGTGCCGGCATATTTCACTGATGCCCAGCGTCAAGCAACAAAAGATGCTGGAAGAATTGCCGGCCTGGAAGTACTGCGTATTATTAACGAGCCTACGGCGGCGGCCTTGGCTTATGGTCTGGATAAAGGGGAAGACCAAATCATTTTGGTCTTTGATTTGGGCGGGGGTACCTTTGATGTTTCCATTTTGGAATTAGGCGACGGCGTTTTTGAAGTCAAGGCCACCAGTGGTAACAACCACTTGGGTGGTGATGATTTTGACGAACGCATTATAAAATACCTGGCAGAAGAATTCAAAAAAACAGAAGGTGTAGATTTGCTTGCTGACCGCATGGCGCTGCAGCGTCTGAAAGAAGCGGCAGAAAAAGCTAAAATCGAACTTTCCAGTGTGACTACAACCAATATTAACCTGCCGTTTATTACTGCTACTGCTGAGGGCCCGAAGCACTTGGATATGACTTTAACCCGGGCTAAATTTAATGAATTAACGGCAGATTTGGTGGAAGCCACCATGGAACCGACACGGCGTGCTTTAGCCGATGCCGGTTTGCAACCTAGTGATGTGGATCGCGTCATTCTGGTGGGAGGATCAACCAGGATTCCTGCCGTGCAAGAAGCAATTAAGGCTTTAACCGGGAAAGAGCCGCATAAAGGCGTTAATCCGGATGAAGTGGTGGCGCTGGGTGCCGCCATTCAGGCAGGGGTACTGGCCGGTGAAGTCAAAGACGTTTTACTGCTTGACGTCACACCACTTTCTTTAGGTATTGAAACCTTAGGTGGAGTTTTTACGAAAATTATTGAACGCAACACTACTATTCCCACGGAGAAAAAACAAATTTTCTCCACCGCCGCCGATAATCAGACCCAGGTGGAAATTCATGTGCTGCAGGGCGAACGTCCCATGGCTGCAGATAATAAGACTTTGGGTCGTTTTATCTTGGACGGCATACCGCCGGCACCGCGCGGCATACCGCAAATTGAGGTTACTTTTGAAATCGACCGCAACGGTATTGTGAGCGTTAAAGCGAAAGATTTGGGTACGCAAAGAGAACAGAAGATTACCATTACCAATTCATCCGGCTTAAGTGAGGAAGAAATTGAGCGCATGGTTAAAGAAGCAGAGCAATACGCCCAGGAAGATGAAAAAAGAAAGGCGCTGGCAGATGCGCGCAATGAAGCCGATAACCTGGCTTACAGTACGGAAAAGATGCTGAAAGACCTGGGTGATAAAGTTGATGCTGCGAAGAAAGCACAAATTGAAGCAGCCATTGCTAAAGTACGTGAAACTGCCCAGAAAGATGATCTGCAGGCTATTAAAGCTGCCACGGAAGAATTAACTAAATACCTACATGAAATGTCACAACAGCTGTACCAGCAGCAGGCCCAGGCGGGCGGAACTGCGCAGAGCTCCCAAAGCTCCCCAGGCAATGAAGAAACTGTCGATGCAGACTATAAAGTGGTAGACGATGACAAGGATAATAAGTAAGTAGGGAACGTGAGAGTGCATGGCCAAACGAGATTATTATGAAGTTCTGGGCGTGTCCAGGGACGCGTC
>ERZ773359.4918-NODE-4918-length-13288-cov-13.820827_pt1 | contig 13288 bp, 14 predicted proteins | sample MGYA00374955_ERZ773359 | MGnify/ENA primary metagenome ERZ773359 (study PRJEB29098, sample SAMN04486028) | biogas fermenter metagenome | study: EMG produced TPA metagenomics assembly of the Biogas fermentation microbial communities from Germany - Plant 4 DNA1...
TTTAAAAAACTACTACACTGTTGTGTAAACAACCATAATAACTTATAATGAAATAAAATGGTAAAACATGTCGAACACTAACGTTAAGGAGGGAATGTGTAATGGCAATGTATGAAATGAAACCAGAATATATGACGGGAATTGACTTTATAGATAAAGAACACGCTCAGCTATTTTCAATTGCTAATAGGGCTTATGAGTTACTTAAAAATGAATTTATACCAGACAAGTATGATTATATCGTTGAGGTAGTGGAGGAGTTAAAGGCTTATACAAAGTATCATTTTAAACATGAAGAAGAATACATGATATCAAAAGGTTACAGAAGACTATTATCTCAAAAAGTGGCACATGAAGAATTTATTAAGAAAATTGATAGTTATAGCACAGATCATATTGATGAAAATCAAAGGGAATCTCTATTAGGTTTGTTAGCTTTACTAAATGACTGGCTTATTGAACATATATTTAGGGCAGATAAGCTTATTGCTGAAGTTAAGGAATAAGTATAATAATAAAAATTGCTAGGTAAATAATTAAAGACCTAGCAATTTTTTTGTCCTAACACCAAATTATTATCTTATAAGGAGTAGTTTGAGCAGGAATACTCCTAGTACTAGGTCCATAAATAACAATTAAATTTCTATTTGCTGGACTCCTAGAAAAGCTTTGATTATTTCTTAATAAAACTCTGGTGCATGGATATATATTTAGTTTTAACATTCCGTCACTGCTTACTAGATCGGAATTGAAATAGTCTACTTTAACATTTTGGTGTGAACTTTCCTTTACTACAATAAGTGCCCTATATTGAGGAGGATAAATAAGAGGAACAGGTGCATTTCTGTCATAATATCCAGTTATTTTATCTCCAACAAAGACCATCTCATTATTCACAAAGTAGGTGTCAGGAGCAATAAGAAAATTAACTATTTGTTCTAAGTCATTTTCTACAGTGATTAATTTGTAGCAGCCAGCATCAGCAGCATCTTCACTTATAATAAAATCAGTGATCATAGTTATAGTGCCATAAAAAGATAGAAAACTTACCCTATTTAAATCATTTTGTGGCTGCCTATTTATTTCATCTTTTTGGTCAAAGTTATCCTTATACAAGTAAATCCCTTCCTATAAATAATCTTATTTCAATTTATGTGAAATTAATTAAAGTGGTGAATATCCTTACCCATCATAGATTATAAAGTTTAGTTTAGAAAAAATTAATAATTTGGTAAAGGCTTTCAGGGGAAATTTGAATTGACATTGAATATTTATAAAACTATAATTTAATAGTATTTTTATTTTAGATGAGATTAAATATCAATTTTAATTAAATTAGAAACAAGGGTGTTTGATGTGAAAAGAATAATATCTGTTGGGCATGAAATAAAAGCTATTTCCAACTTAATAAAAAGACATATTTGTAATAACCATGCTAATGGAAAGTGTGGAAACCTTTCTGAAATTCAAGGTTTAATTATAGGATACTTACATAACAATAGGTTTAAGGATGTATTTCAAAAGGATATTGAAGAAAGATTTACAATGAGGAGATCTACCGTAACTGGTGTGCTTCAATCTATGGAAAGGAATGGTTATATAATAAGAGAAAAAGTGCCTTATGATGCAAGATTAAAGAAAATAATTTTAACAGAAAAGGCTATCAATCTATATAATCATGTAATGCAGGAAATAGAAAAGTTTGAAAAAAGAATCACTAAAAATGTTTCGGAAGAGGAATTAGAGGTATTTATTCAAGTCTTAAATAAGTTTAAAAAGAATCTAGAATAATTTTTTTATCTTTATATTGTTAGGGGACTAACAGTATGGTGCCTAATAATTTTAAAGTAGTGAAGATAAGAAAAAATCAATAAACAAAAAGGAGAGAAAGTATGGTAAAAATATTAAAATATTTAAAGTCAAAAGACTGGATATTTGTTTTTATAAGTTTACTATTTATAGTAGGTCAAGTATGGCTTGACTTAAAACTTCCAGACTATATGTCAGAAATTACATTATTAATTCAAACGGAAGGAAGTCAAATGTCTGAAATATGGAAAACTGGAGGATACATGCTTTTATGTGCCTTTGGAAGTTTAATTTCAGCTATAGTAGTAGGCTACTTTATAGCACAAATAGCAGCAGGCTTATCAAGAACCTTGCGTTCAGAAATATTCTCTAAAGTTGGATCCTTTTCAATGAATGAAATAAACAAGTTTTCAACTCCAAGTTTAATAACACGTTCAACTAATGATATAGTGCAAGTTCAAATGATATTAGCTATGGGGCTTCAAGTTCTTATAAAAGCACCAATTATGGCTGTTTGGGCTATTAGTAAAATATCAAGTAAAAGTATAGAATGGACGATGTCCACAGCAGTAGCAGTTGCTGTGTTAATTGTAATAGTAACTATAGTGTCTGTTTTAGCATTACCAAGATTTAAAAAGATTCAAACCTTAACTGATAACTTAAATAGAGTTTCTAGGGAAAACTTAACAGGTATTAGAGTTGTTAGGGCATACAATGCTGAAAAATACCAAGAAGAGAAATTTGAAAAAGCAAATCATGAGCTTACAAGCAATCATTTATTTACAAGTAGAGTTATGGGGATTATGTTCCCAAGTATCACTATAATAATGAATGGTCTTAGTTTATCTATCTATTGGATAGGAGCCTATTTAATAAATGAAGCAGGACTTATGGATAAGGTAACAGTATTCAGTGACATGATAGTATTTTCATCTTATGCCATCCAAGTTGTAATGTCCTTTATGATGTTAATAATTGTTTTTATTATGTTACCAAGGGCGCAAGTATCTGCAAAGCGTATTAATGAAGTTTTAAACACAAAGCTATCAATTAAAAATGGAAAAGTAAAGGAAAGAAATTCTACTAAAACTGGAGAAATAGAATTTAGAAATGTTAGTTTTAAATATCCAGATGCCAGTGAAGATTCTGAATATGTTTTAGAAAATATAAGTTTTACTGCCAAGAAGGGTGAAACTGTTGCTATTATTGGTTCAACAGGAAGTGGTAAAACATCATTAGTTAATTTAATTCCAAGATTCTATGATGTAACCAAGGGAGAAGTTTTAGTTGATGGAATTAATGTAAAAGACTATGATAAAAATTTCTTAACTAACAAAATTGGTTATGTATCTCAAAAGGCCCTTATGTTTAGTGGAACAATTACTTCAAATGTGGCTTATGGCGATAATGGAAAAGAAGATAAAGATATGGAAGCAGTTAAAAGAGCTGTTGAAATAGCACAAGGGAAAGAGTTTGTTGAAAAGTTAGATAAGACTTATGAGGGAGAAGTAGCCCAAGGCGGAACTAACTTCTCTGGTGGACAAAAACAAAGATTATCTATTGCTAGAGCAGTATATAAAAATCCAGAAATTTATATTTTTGATGATTCCTTCTCAGCTTTAGACTATAAAACTGATAGAGTATTAAGATCAATTTTAAATAAGGAAACAAAGGATGCAACTAAGCTTATTGTTGCTCAAAGAATAGGAACAATAAAGGATGCAGATAAGATCCTTGTATTAGAGGAAGGTAAAATTGTTGGAATAGGAAAACATAAAGATCTTCTAAAAACTTGTGAAGTCTATAAAGAAATAGCATATTCACAACTTTCAAAGGAGGAGCTTGAAAATGAGTAAAGGAAATGAAAGAAGATCAGCTACTAGGCATGGTGGGAATGGCCCTCATGGTGGAAGAGTTGTTGAAAAGCCTAAGGAATTTAAAAAGACTTGGGCAAAACTTATAAATTATTCAAAAGCATATATACCCTTTGTAATTATAGCCTTTATATTTGCAATTGCAGGGGCAATATTTACAATTATTGGACCAGATAAATTAAGTGAAATTACAGATGTTATAGCAAAAGGCATAATAACAGGAATAGATTTAGATGAAGTTTATAGAATAGGAATGACCTTAGTTATTTTTTATGTATCAAGTTTTCTATTGTCATTCTTCCAAAATTTCATAATGGCAACTATAACGCAAAAAATATCTAAGAATTTACGTGATGATATATCAAGCAAAATAAATAAGGTTCCTTTAAAATATTTTGATGGTACTAGTCATGGAGATATATTAAGCCGTATTACTAATGATGTTGATACAATAGCACAAAGTATGAATCAAAGTATTGGAACTTTAGTTGCAGCAATTGCTCTATTCTTTGGATCCTTATTTATGATGCTAAAAACTAATGTTTTAATGACAGTAGCAGCAATAGTAGCAACAATAATTGGATTTATATTAATGATGGTAATAATGGGTAAGTCTCAAAAATATTTTAAATTGCAGCAAGAGGAACTTGGAAAACTAAATGGACATATAGAAGAAATATATTCAGCTCATAATATAGTTAAGGCCTACAATGGAGAAAAAGAAGCAGTTAAAATTTTTGAAAATATAAATACTAAGCTTTATGATAGCGCTTGGAAGTCACAATTTTTATCAGGACTTATGATGCCTATTATGGGCTTTGTAGGTAACTTTGGATATGTGGCAGTTTGTGTAACTGGAGCAATTCTTGCCTTTAATGGTCATATATCCTTTGGTGTAATTGTTGCCTTTATGATATATGTAAGATTATTCACACAACCATTATCACAAATGGCTCAAGCAGCAACAAGCCTTCAATCAACAGCAGCTGCTAGTGAAAGGGTATTTGAATTCTTAGAAGTAGAAGAATTAGAAAATGAAGATCATAAAACTAAAACCCTTACAAATGTTAAAGGTGATGTTGAATTTAAAAATGTTAAATTTGGCTATACTCCTGATAAAATTATAATTAAAGATTTTTCAGTTAAGGCTAAGGCGGGACAAAAGGTTGCTATAGTTGGACCTACAGGTGCTGGTAAAACTACTATAGTTAATTTACTTATGAGATTCTATGAAGTAAATGATGGGCAAATTTTAATTGATGGAGTAGATACAAAATCAATAACAAGGGAAAATGTTCATGACTTATTCTGTATGGTTCTTCAAGATACTTGGTTATTTGAAGGAACTATAAAAGAAAACATAATCTACAGCAAAAAAGGCGTAACTGACGAAGAAGTAATTAAAGCTTGTAAGGCAGTTGGAATTCACCACTTTATAAAAACACTGCCTCAGGGCTATGACACCATATTAAATGATAAGGCCAACCTTTCAGCGGGCCAAAAGCAGCTTATAACAATTGCAAGAGCCATGGTGGAAAATGCACCTCTATTAATACTTGATGAAGCTACAAGTTCCGTTGATACAAGAACAGAAGTATTAATTCAAGAAGCTATGGATCAACTTACAGTAGGAAGAACTTCCTTTGTTATAGCCCATAGATTATCTACAATTAAAAATGCAGATTTAATTTTAGTTATGAGAGATGGAGATATTGTTGAAAGCGGTAATCATGTAGAATTACTTGAAAAAGGTGGATTCTATGCAGAGCTTTATAATAGCCAGTTTGAAGAATAAGCTTACCAGTGTGGAGCTAGGTCTAGTGTGGAGTGTGGAGTTAAAGTTAGTGTGGAGTAAGTTTTTAGAAAGCTGAAAACTTACTCCATAATACATTTTGTATTTTAATTTGAAAAAAAATTATCAATTTATCATTAGGGAACGTTTACCTAGGGCTGAATTTTTATAATTAGATAAAATTGAAAAAAACATTAATATCCAATTCCAATTTTCCCGAATTTATGATAAACTATTTTAAATTATACATTATCATAATAAAGTGTTAAATTGGGGTAAGCACATATTTTATAATGTAGAAATAATAATATTAATAATGCGAAGTAATTAAGGGGGGCAATGAAGTGAAAAATCTAATTATTAAATTAAATAATATTAGTATAGTAAAAAAGATAATTGTAGGTTTAATTGTTGGAGTAATTCTAGCATTAACTGTTCCAGAACAGGCAAAAGCCATTGTAATTCTTGGATCTTTATTTGTTGGTGCATTAAAAGCAGCAGCACCAATGCTGGTACTATTCTTAGTAACATCAGCAATTTGTCAGCAAAAAAAGGGTCAAAAGACTAATATGAAGTCCATTATTTTCCTTTATATTATAGGAACATTTGCAGGGGGACTATCAGGAGTAACAGCTAGTTTTCTTTTTCCAGTTGAATTAACTCTAACTGGAGGAACAGAAAATTTAGCAGCACCAGGCGGAATTATAGAAGTTATAAAAGCCTTGTTAATGAATATTGTAGATAACCCAGTAAATGCTTTAATCAATGCTAACTACGTAGGAATATTATCCTGGGCTGTTTTACTTGGAGTAGGCTTAAAAAATGCTAGTGAATCAACAAAAACAATGATAAGCAATGTTGCAGATGCATTATCTAAAATTGTTGGATGGGTAATTAATTTTGCACCACTAGGAATTATGGGACTTGTTTTTGATGCAATTGCAACAAATGGTTTAGAAGCCTTTGTAAGCTACGGAAAATTACTTGCTGTTTTAGTTGGGTCAATGGCCGTATTAGCATTGATTATTAATCCACTTATTGTATATGTATACTTAAGAGAAAATCCATATCCACTTGTTTTAAAATGTTTAAAAGAAAGTGGAATTACAGCCTTCTTTACACGTAGTTCAGCTGCTAATATTCCTGTAAATATGGAACTATGTAAAAGACTTGGCTTAAATAAAGATACTTATTCTGTATCAATTCCACTAGGAGCTACTATCAACATGGCTGGAGCATCTATTACAATTTCAGTTTTATCTTTAGCTGCAGCTCATACTTTAGGAATTAATGTAGATTTACCAACTGCATTTATATTAAGTATATTAGCTACTGTATCAGCTTGTGGAGCTTCAGGAGTTTCAGGTGGTTCTTTACTTTTAATACCGCTAGCATGTAGCTTATTTGGAATATCAAATGATATTGCTATGCAAGTAGTTGGAGTAGGTTTTATAATAGGAGTTGTACAGGATTCTTGTGAAACTGCAATAAACTCATCTACAGATGTATTATTTACTGCAGTTGCTGATTTTGCAGAAAGAAAAAAAGCAGGCGAGGAATTAAGGGTAAATAAAAGTATAGCTTAATATTAAAAGGTAAATATGTATAGTGTATATAAGGAACCTATAAAGAAGTATAGAACTTTTTTATAGGTTCTTATTTTTATGTTTACTCTAAATTTATATGGACATACTATTTTTATTAAGATTTTTAGATGGGAGAATAATTATGAGAATACGACTTGGGTATGTAGCAATTTCAAATGTATTAGGGAAGAAGATTACAAGTTCTAGTACAGTAACTTATACTAATTATAATAAGCTTTTATCCGAAGAAAAAAAGTTAGAAAAATTAAAAACTGTAGGCTTGTCAAATTTAAAGGCCTTAGAGGAAATATTAAAATATAATATAAAAAATAATATACATTTTTACAGAATAACTTCTGCTTTAATGCCTCTTGTAACTCATCCTGAAGTTGGATATTGGGGGCATAGAGAATTATTTAAAAAGGATTTTGAATATATAGGTAAGCTCATTAAGGAAGCTGATATGAGGGTAGATACTCATCCAGATGAATTTAATGTTATTAACAGTAATAATCCTAAAGTAGTAGAAAATACTTTAATAAATTTAATGAGACAAGTAGAATGGTTTGAAGATATGAATTATAAGGAAGGAAAAATGGTAATTCATGTTGGAGGAGCCACCGGTGGAAAGGAAGCAGCATTAGAGAGGTTTATAAATAATTTTAGTAAGTTTCCTAAAGAGCTTAAAGAACGCTTAATTATAGAAAACGATGATAAAACTTATACAGCTAAAGAAACCTTAGAATTATGTAAAGGTTTAAATATTCCAATGGTTTTAGATATTCATCATCATAACTGTAATAATAATGGAGAAAATATTGAAAATCTTTTAGAAGATATATTGAGCACTTGGAGGGATGAAGCTCTTCCACCTAAAATGCATTTTTCTTCACCTAAAAATGAAAATCTTGAGGGAAGGGTAGATAGAAAGCATGCAGATTTTATTAATCCCTATGATTTTATAAGCTTTATTGATACTTTAAAGAAATTCAATAAAGATGTTGATATTATGTTAGAATGCAAAGAAAAAGATGTAGCTTTATTTAAGTTAGTTAATGATATTAAGGAAATAAAGCCTGAGATTAGATGGAATGATGAAAGCACCCTTCTTGTAAAATAAAGCATGCAGATAATCACCTGCATGCTTTATTTTAATTCTTTTATATAAATTGGAATATATTTGAGTTCTCCATTTATTCTAGTACTTTCCATTAGAGAAATTTTGTCTACTAAAATTGGCAAACTTTCCACAGAGATTTCTTCCCTTAATTTATTAAAATCTTCATTAAGAACTATTTGTCTTCCAAGTGTAATATGAGGAGTAAATTTTCTTTCCTCTTTTTTAATATTAACCTTTTCAAGCTCATTTTCAATGTTTTTATATAAGGTATTTAGTTTGTCATCCTCTTTTAATCCAATCCAAATTATTGACTTATTCCCCCTTGGGAAGTTACCTATTTTATTAAAGTATAATTGAAAGTTATTTTGATTAGAAGCAGTTTCATCAATACATTTCTTAATTTTTTCAATTAAAGGCTGAGGAGCTTCTCCAAATTCTATGGCTATAAAAACTCTCAATTTTTATCAAACTCACTTTCTTGTATATTAAATGAATTAACAATAATATTATTTATTATAATTACTTTAAGATATTTTATTAATAATATATGTAAATAATTATATCAAATTATTAAAATAATAGTAATATATAAATTTATTGGAAGTAGATATAATTTAATTTTTGCTATAGCCTGCTTTAGAAATAAAAATTTAAATTTTGTAACATTATTTAATGATATAAGGAGTAAATATATTATGAAGTAGGTTAAGAAATAACATTACTAATATAAATTTCAGTAAATACAAATCTATTGTGAAAGGGGATATTAAATGACTATTTCATTTTCTGAATTTATAAACCAAATAGTAGATAAGCCTGCATTATTAATAACAGTAGCCCTTACCTTGGGTGTAATATTAGTGAATGGTTGGACAGATGCGCCTAATGCTATTGCTACCTGTGTTTCTACTAGAGCAATGAAGCCTGGTCCTGCCATATTAATGGCAGCTGTTTTTAATTTTTTAGGTGTTTTTTTTATGACTATAATTAATGCTAATGTAGCACAAACCATATATAATATGGTTGATTTTGGAGGAAATCCTCATAATGCATTAGTTGCTTTATGTGCAGCATTATTTGCAATTGTAGTTTGGGCAACTACAGCATGGTATTTTGGAATTCCTACAAGTGAAAGCCATGCCTTAATTGCCGGATTATCAGGTGCTGCTATTGCTCTTCAAGGTGGTCTAAGAGGAATAAATGGGGGAGAATGGATTAAGGTAATATATGGTCTATTACTGTCTACAGTTCTTGGTTTTTCTATGGGGTGGATTACAGTAAAATTAGTAGAATTAATTTTTAGAGGGTTCGATAGAAGAAAAACTAATGGATTTTTCAGGGGAGCTCAAATTAGTGGAACTGCAGCAATGGCATTTATGCATGGAGCCCAGGATGGGCAAAAGTTTATGGGAGTATTTATGCTGGGAATTTTCTTAGCTAATGGACAAGCATCTGTTGAAAGCTTTGTTATTCCAATTTGGCTTATGATTCTTTGTTCGCTAGTGATGGGCTTGGGAACATCTATAGGAGGATACAGGATTATTAAAGCTGTTGGTATGGATATGGTTAAATTAAAACAATATCAAGGGTTTTCTGCTGACTTAGCTGCTGCAGGATGCCTTCTTATTTCTTCAGTAACAGGAATACCTGTAAGTACTACACATACAAAGACTACTTCAATTATGGGGGTAGGAGCAGCAAAGAGACTAAGCTCCGTCAATTGGTCTGTTGTTAGTGAAATGATTTGGACATGGATACTTACCTTTCCAGGCTGTGGTCTTATAGGATATTTAATGGTGAAATTTTTTATTGGAATTTTTTAAGTGTTTAAATATATAAAATTAAATAAGAAAGAGGTAAGTTTTATATGGCAGGTAAAAAAGGAAATGATTATTTTGAAATGTTATCTGAATTAGTAGATTATTCTTGCGAGGCAGCATCTTTGCTTAATGACACCTTATTAAATTTTAATATAAATGAAATTGAAAGAAGAATTGAAGAAATGCATAAAATTGAACATACTGCAGATGTAAAAAAACAGAGTATTTTGAAAGATGTTGTGATGTTTGTGAAAGTGCAGCTAATGTAGTTGAAAGTGTGATAATGGAGAATTCTTGAAATCAAAAATGCTGCTAGTGTTTCATGCTGAAATACTAGCAGCATTTTTAATTTTTAATATACATAATAAAATCCAATTAGGAAAGTATAAATTAAGAAGGAGGTTGTGAAATGATAAGAAATAAAAAAATTAATGCTTTAATTACAGCAACAATTATGTCGACAGCTTTATATTTAGGGACTAGCACTAATATGAAGCCAGTTTTTGCATATGCAATTGGAGATTCAGCTTCTTTAGATATTGAAAATATAGTAAAAGATAAAGGAATATTAGAAGAAACATTAAATGAATTAATTAATGAAAAGGTAATTACTAAAGAAAAGGCTGACAATATTCTTTCCTATGTAAGGGAAAATGCAAAAGATAGTAAAATCAATAATAGAAAATTAGAAAATCTTTTTGGAGAAATGGTAGAGAAGAAAATTCTTACAGAGGAAGAAGCAGAAGCAATAAGAGAAAGAAATGGTGAAAAAATATTCTTACTAAAAAAAGATGAAATAAGCAAAAAGCTTGATGAATTAGTAAAAAATAATACAATTACGCAAGAACAGAAAAAGTGCTTTATGGATAAGTTAGATAAGGCTCATTCAGGAAGAAAAGAAATCTATAAAAAATTAAAAGGAATGTCTGAGAAGGAAAGAAAAGAATATATTGAAAAGAATAACTTACATAGAAAAGATATAATAGATGAAATGCTAAAGGAAAATATAATAAATGAAAGCCAAGCTGAATCTATGAGAAAATCAATGCCAAAACTTAATAACAAAATAAGGTAGCATAAAGATAGCTGCTGACAAATAGGATTGTCTAGTACAGTCCTATTTTTTTGTTTATTATTTTTCTTTAAAACTTAGTCGTAAAAAATAAAGAAAATTCATATTGTTATAATATGTAATTCTTAAAAATTAAAAATGAGGGGAGTAGAGAAAAAACTTATGGCTCAAAAGGAAAATAGTTATTTTGGCATTTTAATAGAATTAATGAAGCATTCAATTAGGGCAGCAAATTTGCTTAAAAATACTCTAGTAAATTTTGATATTAGTCAATTAGAAAATAATATAGAAAAGATAAATAAGATTACCAAGTCAGCAGATGAAAAAAAGCAAGCTATGTTTAAGAAATTAGACAAAGAGTTTATAACTCCAATTGCAAGGGAAGATATTATTCAGTTAGCTTTTGAAATTAATAATATAACATATTCAATAAAATATATTTTAGAAAGAATTTACATGTTTAATATTAGTTATATGAAAAAAGAGGGAGAAGAATTTACTAATATAATTCTTCATTATACTAATGAACTAAAAAAAGTTATAGAAGATTTTCGAAATTATAAAAAACCGAAAAGTATTTATCTTTTAATAAGAAAAATTAATAAATTAAGGGATGAAGGAGATAATTATCATAAACTTAGTGTAAAAAAACTTTTTGTATATACAAGGGATCCAATTAGGCTAATGATTTGGAAGGATATCTTTAAAGAATTTCATAATTGTTGTAATAAGATTGTTCTTGTATCAAATTTAGTTGAAAATATAATACTTAAAAACTCATAAGAGAATGTATTAATAATTTTTACCATTGATACACAAAAGTTAACATAACCCATAAAATATACTATACAAAGGATTTAAAAATGATTAACTATGGGAGGGTTAAAGAACAATGGATGAATTTAAAAAAGAACTTATTGATAAACTTGAAAAAAAGTGCATGGAAATAATTGAAAATAAGATTATTAATAAGGCTGAAGAAGATTTTTCTCATGAATTTGAAAAAGCATATATAGATGAATATGAAAAAAATTTAATGGAGAAATATGAGGTAAAACCTGAAAATAAAGATAGGGGAATACCGGTAAAGAAAGATAAAAAGAAGGTTGAAAAAAAGCCTATAAAGAAAAAGCTAAAGATGAATCTGATAATAAAGCAAAAACATTATTAGAAGAGCTAGAAGAAATTGAAAAAGAACTTATGAAAAAGTTTGAAAAGGAAGATGATAAGGTTAAAGTAAATCCAGCAGACCCAGCAACTATTCCTAAGTTTGTTGATCCTCTTAAAATACCAAAGATTGCAAAACCAGTTATTCCTTGTGATAGGAAAAAGAAAAGACCTGCCTTATATAAAATAGCAGCAGAAGAAATAGAGCACAAATTCCATAGAGATTTTCCTTTAACAAAACTTTGGGGATACAATGGAAGTTGTCCTGGACCTACAATCATAGCTTATAAAGATGTTCCTATTAGAGTTAAATGGTTAAATCATCTTCCGGATAAACACTTTTTACCACTAGATAAAAGTATCCACGACCTTGATAAGTTACCAGAAGTTAGAACTGTAGTTCATCTTCACGGTGCTAATGTTAAAGATGATAGTGATGGGCACCCAGAAGCTTGGTATACTAGAAACTTCAAGGAAGTTGGTCCAACCTTTACTAGAAAAGTTTATGAATATCCTAATAGTCAAGATTCAGGAACTTTATGGTATCATGATCACGCTATGGGCATTACAAGATTAAATGTTTATGCTGGATTAGCAGGTATGTATCTTTTAAGAGATAGATTAGAAAAGAAATTAAATTTACCATCTGGAAAATATGAAGTACCACTAGTAGTTCAAGATAAATCATTTAATGAAGATGGCTCATTATTCTATCCAGATAATGCTACACCACCAGTTGAGTTTCCAAAACCATCAACTCCATCATTCTTCTTTGGAAATATAGTAGTAGTAAATGGAAAGGTATGGCCTCATTTTGATGTTGAGCCACGTAAATATAGATTTAGAATATTAAATGCATCTAATACAAGAGGATATACTTTTAAATTAAGTAATGGAGGAAGCTTTATTCAAATAGGTACTGAATTAGGATTATTGGACAAGCCTATTAAAATTGATAGTTTTGATTTAGAACCTGGTGAAAGAATAGATTTTATCTTCATTTAGTTCATTTTGAAATACTAGGTAGAAAATCCTTTGATGAAGCTTT
>ERZ773359.4924-NODE-4924-length-13283-cov-9.370956_pt1 | contig 13283 bp, 9 predicted proteins | sample MGYA00374955_ERZ773359 | MGnify/ENA primary metagenome ERZ773359 (study PRJEB29098, sample SAMN04486028) | biogas fermenter metagenome | study: EMG produced TPA metagenomics assembly of the Biogas fermentation microbial communities from Germany - Plant 4 DNA1...
CGCATAGATCATTGATAAGTCACTCACCTTTCTAAAATATAAAAAACACCTGAACGGTTGTTACAGGTGTTATGAACAGTAGGCGGATATGGAAAAAGGGATAAAAAAACCCCCTTGGTAAGGGGTTTTTTAAAGTAGACATAATTTATATCAATACCATCTTATCATGTTTATCTGTCTTTGGAGTATCAATTTAGTATCGATTTTGTCCCGAGGGATTGCAGTCAGTTTATCCATCGGCCGTAGCTTGGCTGATGGCAGGGATCTTCTTTGTCGGCACCGAAAGCTTAGGAGGGGGAATTAAGGAGCGATCTAAAGAATAATAAAATAATGTGATAAAATAAGGTAAAACGATAGAGCGCAAGCATTTAAATTTCCAATTGAGGTGAGCTGATGATTAAAGTAATGGTTGCCGATGATGAGATTCGAATTTGCAAGTTGATAATCAACCTGATCAATTGGGAAGAGCTTGGTATGGAGATCGTGGGGGTGGCCGATAACGGAATCGATGCTTTGCACATGATTGAGCAAGAAGAACCGGACCTGGTGATTACCGACATTCGGATGCCCGGATGTGATGGGTTGGAGATGATTGGGAAAGCAAAAAAGCACAATGATAAATTGGAGTTTATTATCATCAGTGGTTACGGGGAGTTTTCATATGCCCAGAAGGCCATTGAGTATGGGGTCAAGGATTATCTTTGTAAACCGATCAATAAAGACAGCTTGTATAAGGCATTATGCCGGGTGAAGGAAGCGATCACAAAGCAAAACCACCAAAGTAACTTGGAAAAAGAGTATGCGGATATCAAAAAAGACATGGGGAAGATTAGAGCCTCATTTGTGAAAAACCTTATCTTATTCAATGCGGAGGGGGGCACAGAATCTTCCCTGGAAGAGATCAACCAGAACTACTATTTCCATTTTCGGGAAGGCGCATTTCAGGTGGTGGCCATCAAAATCGACGGCCGGAGCGAGGCCCGGAAAAATATTGCCGAATTCCACACGAAGCTGGCGGAGTCGCTGCAATCCTTGTTCCAGGGGTTGACTTATGAGCTGGAGATCGTAGCGAATAGTAGTAATCTCTATGTTTTGCTCAACTATGACCCGGCGGAAAAAGAAAAAATCGAGGCGGTTTTGCAAAGGACCTTAAATGAGTTTAAGAGCCGTTTAACCACTTTCGGTTTGCTGATTACGATTGGGCATGGCGAAGCGGTCACCGCTTTAAGGATGATTCCTGCGGCAATCGAAGCGGCGAAACAGGCGATCGATGACCGGATTCTTAAAGGAACGGGCAGAATCATCCGGTCTTCCGGGAGCAAACCCGGGGAGACCTACGATGAAGAGCAATTTTGCGAGTTCACCAAAAAATTTACAAAAGCAGTCGAATTACTTGATTTCGCAGAAATAACGAAAGTAATCAACCACTTGAAGGAGGACTTGAGCCGGGAAAGAATCGGTGGTTCCGCATTAAAAAGGTTGGTCCGGGAGATCGGTAATACATACTACATCACCATGCGGAATAATCAGATCAAGGTGGCCGATGCCGTAGAAGAGCAGGAGCAGTTGGAGAAGGCGATTGACCACTGTTATTCGCTGGAACTTCTCTTCCAGGAGTTGGTTCAGCACATCGGTGTCTCCCTAAAGAAACTGGCCGAGGATAAAGCCCAAAAAAACCTGGGGCAAATCCGGGAAGCCAAAATCTATATCGAAGAAAACTACATGAAGAATATTACCCTTGAAGATCTGGGTTCTTATTTGGGCTTTAATCCGTCCTATTTTAGCAGCCTTTTTAAGAAGGAAACCGGCTCGACCTTTCTGGAATATCTCTCGAAGGTACGGATTGAGAAGGCCAAGGAGCTTCTGAAGGAACCGGGTTTACGGATCCAAGATGTCTGTTTGATGGTTGGTTATAATGATGTGAAATATTTTACCAAACTCTTTATCAAACATACTGGTTTGAAACCGAAAGAGTTTCGGAAAATCTTTGCGTAGGAGAAGAGAATGAAGCGGAAAAGCGGCTTTTATTTACTGGACCGGATCTTCCTGGCCTTCATTGTTTTGTTCATCCTCCTTTTAACTTTGTTCTGTTCTTTCATCCCTTTTGCCCTGGACCAGGGCAGGTATCTTTTGGTCCTGTCCTTTGCTTTTACCATTACCTTGGTGCTGTATTTCGCATACCGTTGGATCTACATCCCTTGTAAGGAGAGTAATAAAGTTTTACGGCTCTTTTCCGACGGCTATATTTTCAAAGGGGTCTTTGATCTCAGGGTCCATTTCAACCATGAATCATACCTTGCCTTTAAAAAGTTTCAGGAGATTATTGATACGAAGGAATTGATTGAAGGGACCAAAAAACACGCCGAGTATCTCGCGTTGCAGAATCAGATCAACCCCCATTTTCTCTATAACACCTTGGAAGGGATCAGAAGCGAGGCGTTGATCGAGGGTGTGGAAAGCATTGCCAATATGACCGAGGCCCTCGAGACCTTTTTCCGTTATACCATCTCAGACATGGACAAGCTGGCCACTTTGGAAGAGGAGATTGCTAATGTTCAAAACTATTATAAGATCCAGCGGTTTCGGTTTGGCGACAAAATAAACTTTAAGATCGAATACCCCACGGAGCATGATCCGGAGATCATTCAAGCGAAAATTCCGAAACTGACCTTGCAGCCGATTGTGGAAAATGCCGTTTTCCACGGGATCGAACCGAAGATGGGCAAGGGGCTTGTGACCTTAAAGATTCAGGTGACGCCGAAACGCCTGCTGATCACGGTGGCGGATAACGGGGTGGGGATGGAAGAGGAACAGGTGCATGAGCTCAATGATAAACTGCGGGGGGCCTCCCTTACTTACATTAAAGAAGACAAGAAAACCGGAGGGATTGCTCTGCTTAACGTGAATAACCGGATTAAACTCCTCTTTGGTGATGAATATGGAATTTATCTATACAGTCGGGTGGGGGCGGGGACTGATGTGGAGATCACATTACCCCTGCTCTTTTGAGGGTGCAAGATGAAAGAAGAAATCTTAAGGGTCGAGAACGTTATCCGGAAGATAAACGGCATTACTTACTTGAACAATATTACCTTTCAGATCTTTAAAGGGGAAATTATGGGCTTACTTCCCCTGGACAATCACGGTAAAAGCCAGCTCATTGAGTTAATCATTCAAAATGTCCCGGTCCATTTTGGGCGGGTCTATTTCGACGACCAACTGGTTAACTACTATGAGCATAGCAGTATGACCAGAAACCGGGTTTATTTGATCGATAAGGAGACCAATCTAATCCAGGATTTAAAAGTGGCGGATAATATTTGTGTCTTAAACCATACCTTCAGTGATTACATTATCCATGAAAAAAAGTTACAGCGGGTTGCCGCTGGCTTGTTCCAACAGTTGGGGATTGAGCTTGATACCGACCAATATGTTTCCGAACTGTCGCTGCTGGAAAAGACGATTGTCGAGTTGGTCCGTGCGGTGCTCAACGGGGCGCAATTAATTATCCTGAACGAACTCTCTAATTTTTTGAGTATTGAAGAATTGGCCTTTTTCCAGAGGCTGCTACGGTATTATACGCAAAAGGGGATCTCCTTTCTTTATATTGCCAATCACCATGAAGAGGCCTTTCAGATCTGCCACCGGGTGATGCTCTTTGAAAAGGGAAAAATCATTAAGATCATTGCGGAAAAAGATTTTTCGGATGAGATCTTGCAACCCTATATTCTTTCCTTTGGCCGTCATCAGGTGACAAATGGGCAGCATAACCAGACCGGGGTCTTGAAGTGTCAAGACTTATGGACGGAAAACTTGAAAGGGCTTAGTTTTTCGGCGAAAAAAGGGGAATGTATCACGATTCTCGATATGAATAACCGGGGGATTCAAGATATTGCCGCCATTATTAATGGCTTTCGCCAACCGGAAAGCGGCCGGATTGTCGTTGGTGGGAAAGAGATTTCGTTAGCGCCAGGCAGAAATTTATTCTTGGACGGGGTGGCTTACATTCCGGAGAATCCGGTCCAGGAGAGCTTGTTCTTTGATATCTCCTATTTGGAAAATCTAACTTTCATGCTGGAGCGGAAGTTGAAGCGGAGTATCATTCCGCGGCGGGTGTTGTGGGGAATTAAGGAGGAGTACCGCTCGTTGGTCGGCGACGAGATCGAAGCGGAGGACCTTTGGGGCTTGGAAATGCGGTCGCTCTATAATCTGGTCTATCTGCGGTTACTGTTCTATAAACCCAAGGTGGTCTTTATTATGCAACCCTTTTCCCATGCGGATATGTACTTGCGGCGGAGAATCATCGAGTTAATCAATATGGTGAAGGCGAAGGGGATTGCCGTCATCATTCTGGCCGTTAGTATCTCTGATACGTTATCCATCACCGACCGCTTACTGATCATGGAAGATGGAAAGCTGGTGTCATCCGGCCAACGGTTGGCCGACCTCCCTGCGTATGTAGCGAACCAACCACAATAAAGGTGATCGGGTCTTGCTTCCGCCGAAGGGGTGTTTGTAAAGGTTTTTGCGAAAACAACCGGGTAAAGCCGGTTGTTTTTTATAATAACCTTAACTAAGGGAATATTTGCGAAAAGGTTTCCGCCTTATGTTCACCAGTTAAAAATAATATTACTTTGATGTAAAAACTCCTAATAATTGTCCCCCTAATTCTAAGAATGTTCTACCATGGGCAAACGGAAATTTTGTTAAGATTAAAGCAAAGCGTTACAGCAAGTTATAAGAATAGGGGGCCTTTTTATGGGCAATATTGTCGAGTTAAGGAAGATCAGCAAAAGCTTTCCCGGAGTAAAGGCTCTAGATCAGGTATCCTTTACTTTAAAAGCTGGAGAGGTCCTTGGCTTGCTCGGTGAAAATGGGGCTGGCAAATCCACCTTGATGAAGATCTTGTCTGGAGTCTATACCAAAGATGAGGGCTCCATGCAGATTTTAGGCAAGGAGGTGGACCATTTAACGCCGCTCACCGCCCAAAAGATGGGGATTGCCATCATCAACCAAGAGTTGAACTTGTGTGATCATCTGACGGTGGCCCAGAATATTTTTCTCGGCCGGGAATTGTTGAGAAACGGAACCTTGAACGAGCGGAAAATGAATGGGGAAGCCCGCAAGCTTCTGGAAAGATTCCAAATCGATATTGATCCGGAAACGCCGGTGGGCAACTTATCCGTCTCCAAAAAACAACTGGTCGAAATCGCGAAAGCATTGTCCATCGAGGCGAAGATTCTGATTATGGATGAGCCCACCTCCGCTTTAACGGCGAAAGAGATCGATAATTTGTTTGCGATCATCAAAAGGTTAAGAGCACAAGGGTGTGGCATCGTTTACATCTCCCACCGCTTGGAAGAACTGCAACACATTGTTGACCGGGTGATGATCCTCCGCGATGGTAAGTATATTACAGACATGCCTTTTCAGGAGACAACGCTTAGTGAGATCATCGCTTATATGGTGGGCAGGGAGATCAAGGAAAAGTTCCCCCGGGTCGAGGCCGCAGTTGGGGAGAAAATATTTGAGGTGAAAAATCTAAACGCCGGGCGGATGGTACGCAATATCAGTTTTTCCCTGCGTAAAGGGGAAATTGTGGGGATTGCTGGTTTAATGGGGGCCGGAAGAACCGAAACCACCCGGGCGATTTTTGGGGCGGACCCCAAGGAGTCCGGGCAAATCTTTATCGACGGGGAAGAGGTTAAGATTAACCGGCCCATAGATGCCATCAAGGCCGGCCTGGTCCTTGTGCCCGAAGACCGGGGCAAGGATGGCTTGTGTACCAAGCTTAGTGTGAAAGATAATATTGCCCTGCCCAATCTGGATATCTTGGCTTCGAAATTGGGCTTGGTCAATCGGAAGCAGGAAACCGAACTGACCGAAACGGCGGTCCGCAATTTTGAGATTAAAGTCGCTGATCCGGAAACACCCGCCGATAGTTTGTCCGGCGGGAATCAGCAAAAAGTGATCGTCAGTAAGTGGCTGGCCCGAAACTCGCGAGTAGTTATTTTTGATGAACCAACCAGAGGAATCGACGTTGCTTCCAAAGTTGAGATCTACAATATCATGAATGATTTAAAACAAAAAGGGATTGGGGTCCTCTTTGTCTCTTCCGAACTACCGGAGATTTTGGGCATCAGTGACCGTATACTGGTCATGGCCGATGGACGCATCACGAAAGAGTTGGATGTGAGAGAGGCGACCCAGGATCTGATTCTGAAGTATGCAACGCAATTTGAGAAGAAGCTATAGACGACCACTGGGAAGCAGAGGAAGCTTAATAAGGATGGGGGAGAGCATAAGCTATGGGAAATGAGAAGAAACAAAGCAAGCTGAAACGGATCGTGGCCAAAAGAGGGATGGGACAGGTTATTACGGTAACCTTTGGCCTGGTGGGGCTGATCATTGTCTTTAGTTTTTTGAATCCGTTCTTTTTGACGTCGCGTAACATCTCCAATCTCTTGCGGCAGATTGCCCCGACACTCTTAACCGGGATTGGGCAATCCTTTGTCTTGATTACCGGTAATATTGATCTATCCATCGGGTCGGTGGTTGGGATGAGCTGTATGATCTCGGCGACCCTAATGACGAAGGGGGTTGTCCCCTGGGTTGCGGTGCTCATCACCTACCTGGCGTCGTTGCTCATGGGTTTATTAAACGGGAAGCTAATCTCCAAAGCAAAACTGCCCGCCTTTATCGCTACTCTCGGAACGATGACCATTGCCCGCGGGATTGCTCAGATTGTGAACAACAATTACAACACCGATTCCATTGGCGAAGCGGCCGAGGGCTTCCAGCAGTTTTTTTACTACGGGAAAACCCTGGGGCTTTATAATACGATCTGGATCACACTGGTGATCTGGTTGATCTTCAACTTCTTGCTCAGCCGGACGCGCACGGGACGGCATCTATACGCGGTCGGGAGCAATCTCCATGCCGCTCATCTTTCCGGGGTCAACATTTCCAGTACAATCACCAAGGCTTATTTGGTTAGTGCCTTTTGTGCGACGACCGTTGGCTTGATTACAACCGCCACCAGTGGGATGGGGACCATGGATGCCGGAAATGGTTATGAACTTTATGCCGTCGCCGCTTCGGTCATTGGTGGGGTCAGTACCCTCGGCGGCCAAGGGATCCTCCTTGGTACCGTAGTCGGGGCTTCGATCTGGGGGGTCTTGCAGAATGGCCTGCAATTTGCCGGCGCACCGGTGGCGATTAGGAACATTGTTATCGGGATCATTGTTATCATCACCGTCCTCATGGACATCTTTGTCCGGAGCAATAAACGAATCGGCAAAGCAAAGACCAGTGCCGATGGAAACAGTTCCCCAGCATTAAAGCACAAACTCTAAAACTTGTGCTTTAAAATAAAAAAAGGAGGTTCTCATATGCGGAAAAAACTGATTGGGAGTTTGTTATGTCTAGTTCTTCTGTTGGCCCTCGTGGGCGGAGCGCAAGGCGCTGCCAAGTACCGGATTTATTTGATCACCATGGACCAGATGGATCAACACTGGGTCAATGTGGATGCCGGTGCCCGGAAAGCCGTGAAAGAACTTGGTAACGTCAACTATCGCTGGCTGGCCCCGGATGTCAAAGACGACGCGAAGCAGATTGAGTGTATCAATAATGCGATCGCCGGGGGCGCCGACGCCATTTTGTTGGCCGCCAATGGTCCGACGGCCGTCACCTCAGCCTTAAGAGAGGCGACAGCGGCCGGGGTTAAAATCATTTACGTGGACTCTCCCGCGGACTACCCGGGTGAACAGACGTTGGCCACCGACAACGAAGCAGCTGGATACAAAGCAGGACAAGAACTGAAGAAAGCACTAGTAAGCAAAGGGATCACCAGTGGTAAATTAGGGATCGTTAACGTGAACGCAGCCACCGCCTCCGTCGTTCAGCGCGAAAACGGATTTAGAGCGGCCTTTGAAGGAACTAGCTTTACAATTCTTGAGACCCAATACAGCGAAGGCGATGCCGCCCGGTCGAAAGATATTGCTGCCAACTACATAACCCAGGGTGTGGTCGGGATCTTTGGGGCGAATGAAGGTTGTACCGTGGGGACGGGGAACGCCATTAAAGAAGCAGGCGGGAAGGTCATTGGGATTGGTTTTGACAAATCCAACACCATTCTCCAGTTGATTAAAGAGGGTCATCTCCTGGCGACCATGGCCCAAAACCCGGATGTCATGGGGTACAAAGGCGTCAAAGCGGCGGTTGCTGTCTTAGAAGGGAAAGATCCTGGTCCGGAATACGTTGATACCGGAGTTTCCGTCCTGACCAAAGATACCCTATAAGCACCGGATCGGATCGTGAATAACACCAGAGAAAGAGGTTACCAAGGTAACCTCTTTCTCCTTTAGCACAAGAAGATTCGATCGAATCGGTATGAAGTGTAGTGTAATAAAGCCACTTATTGTCTTGTTAAAGAACGAATAAAGATCCATCTCAAGCCCAGGAAGTTTAACCATCAGGCGGGAAAATTTATGGTATGATTGTAAAGGGGAGTTACGCAATATTAGCGTTCATTCGCCAACGACAAAACTATCGGGAACTGGACATGGAGGTGTTCGGAAATGCTGTATCCTTTACGCTTTGACCCAATTTACCAGGAACGGATCTGGGGCGGGACCGGCCTCCGCGATGAATTTGGGCGCCAGCTTTCCAAGGACAAAATTGGTGAGAGCTGGGAAATATCCTGCCGGGATGATGCGGATAGCCGGGTGGCGGCGGGTCCTTTACGGGGAAAAACCCTCTCTGAACTGGTGAAGATTTTTGGTGCGGAGTTGCTCGGGACAAAAATCGCTGCGGGGAATAGTTTTCCTCTGCTCTTAAAGATCTTGGATGCGCAGGATGTCCTTTCGGTGCAGGTCCATCCGGATGACCAGTTTGCCGCCGTTCATGAGGGTGCTGCCGGGAAAAGTGAGGTTTGGTACATCCTCAAAGCCGAGCCGGGGGCAAAGATCATCTACGGGCTGCGGCCGGGAATTACCCAACAAGACTTTATCGACGCCCTTAAACAGGGCAAATTGGCCGAATGCCTGAATGAAGTGGTGGTCAAGCCGGGTGAAATCTACCCGATCCTTCCCGGTCTCGTGCACGCGTTAGGTAAAGGAATTATGGTCGTGGAATTGCAGCAGAATTCCGACATTACCTACCGTGTCTTTGACTGGAATCGGGTGGACGCCCATGGGCAAGCGCGGCCTTTGCACGTGGAGAAAGCTTTGCAGGTGATCGAGTTTGGGCAGCAACCACTCCACCGGCCGGATCAGGAAAAAGAGGAAGGTACCCTGGTGGTGGAGAATGAACATTTTACCTTTACTTATCAGCAGCTTGATGGAGAAAAAATAATGACGCAGGACCCGGCGGCTTTTACCCTCTTCACTGTGGTAGGGGGGGAAGGCGAACTACGCCATCAGGGCCAGGTTTATAGATTACAGTATGGCGACTCCTATCTGCTCCCCGCCAGTCTGGGGAGTTACAGCCTCTCTGGTCGGATGCAACTCCTTTTTGGGCGGCCGAATAAAGCACTGCATATTGCCAAAGACCGCCCAAGGGATGTTGTTTCAGGTTAAAAGACAAAAGAAAGGAGATAAGGAGGGGATTGTGATTTACGGTGCAATCGAAGCGGGTGGGACGAAGATGGTTTGTGCCATTGGTACCGCTGAGGGTCATCTCATCGACCAGCTTACTTTTCCCACCAAAGATCCGGCGGAGACCATACCGCAATTAGTGGCGTTTTTTCAAGGAAAGTCGATTACGGCCTTAGGGATTGGTTCCTTTGGTCCGGTGGATTTGAGAACCGACTCTCCAACCTATGGTCATATTTTGGACACCCCGAAGCTTGCTTGGCAGCAGTTTGATTTTGTCGGTGCGTTGCAGCGGGAGTTAAAAGTTCCGGTTGGTTTTGATACGGATGTGAACGCGGCTTGCCTTGGCGAAATGACATACGGCTCGGCCCAAGGCCTGAATAATGTAGTTTATATCACGATCGGGACCGGCATCGGGGCGGGGATTGCCATCAACGGACAACTCTTACACGGGATGTTGCATCCAGAAGCGGGGCACATCTTGATGAAACCCCATCCAGAGGATTCCTATCCGGGGTTTTGTCCCTACCATAAGGCTTGTTTCGAAGGGATGGCTTCCGGACCGGCGATTGAAGACCGCTGGGGCGAGAAGGCGGCAAACTTACAAGACAATGCCCAGGTTTGGGCACTTGAAAGTTACTATATCGCGCAGGCGTTGGTCAACTATATTATGGTGCTTTCGCCGGAAAAAATCATCCTCGGTGGCGGCGTGATGAAACAAAAACAACTCTTCCCGTTGATCCGGAAACAGGTCGCGGAGATGATCAACGGTTATTTAAAGACGAAGGAATTAGAGGATCTGGATAATTATATTGTGCCCAATAGTTTAAATGAGAACCAGGGGATCTTGGGGGCTTTGGAGCTGGCGAAAAGGGCACGCTTCTGAAGGTGGCGTGTAAAGTAAGAAGACAGATGAGAAGAGGCTGCTACGCTTGGGGGGGCAGCCTCTTTTCTTGTTGGGGCCGGAACGAACAGCGTTAACATTATACTTACAATTTGGTTGACTTTTATTGGGGGATAAGATATAATTAAACCAATAAAACGAAACGTTTCGCGGTAAAAGGAGAAGAACTATGGCTACGACGATCAAAGATATCGCTAAATACACCGGACTCTCCATCTCAACCATTTCCAAGTATTTAAATGGTGGTAATGTCTTAGAACATAATAGAGAGTTAATTGAAGAAGCAATTCAAACCCTTGATTTTAAAGTTAACGAGATGGCCCGGGGACTCAGAACCAGTCGAACCATGACCGTGGGCGTGCTCATTCCCAGTCTCGAAAATATTTTTTTTACAAGCATTGTCTCCCATATTGAGAGTATATTGTTGAAGGAAGGCTATAGTACGATTGTCTGTGATTTCAAAGAGGATCCGGGGTTGGAAGAGAAAAAACTGCAGTTTTTATTTGATAAAATGGTTGATGGAATTGTTTTGATGCCTTTGCCCGGCAATGACAATCTCGTGAAGAAGATTATCGCGCGGAAAACTCCCTTAGTCTTAATTGACCGTATGATCAACAATGTCGAGTGCGACGTGGTATTAGTTGATAATCTAAATGCTTCTTATAATGCCGTTGAACAACTGATCATACGCGGCCACCGGCGCATCGGGATTATTGCGGGACCGCAGAATATCTATACGGCCCAGGAACGGCTGAAGGGTTATATTCGTGTGCTTGAAGATTACGGGCTGAAAGTAGATCCGAGTCTGATCAAACATGGCGACTACCAAATTGAAAGCGGTTACAATTTATTGTTGGAACTAATGAAGGTTGAACAGCCGCCCACTGCGGTTTATGTTACCAATTACGAAATGACGATCGGTAGTATCATCGCGATCAATGAGAATAATATTAGAATTCCGGATGATATATCGTTCATTGGCTTTGACAATCAGGACCTAGCGCGCATTGTCAAACCGGCGTTGTCGATCGTTGTGCAACCAGTACAGCAAATTGGGGAAACGGCCGCGAAAATTCTTTTAAAAAGGCTAAGAAAAGACCAAGGGGGCTTTCCCATAGTAACGCGGCTAAAGACCGAGTTGTTGATAAGGGATTCCATTAAGAACGTTGAAAGCTAAATGACCGCCTTCGGACCCTCTTGTTTTTCGATCTGCGCTGAAAATTGGCCAAGTGGTCCAAATTGACAACCGGTGAGTTGTCAAGCAGCGTGGGCCGATGGCGCAGTGGGCCATCACTGCGGTGTTAGAACAAGAATTGCTCTAATTTAAGCTGGGCGCAACGATATCATCTTCTTTTCTCGGCAGGGAACTATTGCCCTAAAACGAAACGTTTTGCGACAGCGCGCAAAAAAAATGTATAATGTTTCGCGTTAACGTTTTGTGTAAGCGAAGTGGGGGATTGTGAAATGTCAAAACGACTTTTGCTCGGCATTGACAGCGGCACTTCCGGATGTAAACTCACGGTCTTTGATTTTGAGGGTCGTGTTGTTGCTGCGGCAGCCGGTAGTTATCACACCGCGTATTCCAAAGCCGGTTATGCGGAACAAGACGCCTCTGCTTGGTGGAAAACCATATGCCAAACGCTACAGAACTTAATTGAGGTTCAAAAGGTTGATCCCAGGGCGATTGCTGCGATTGGGATCGACGGGATTAGCTGGGTTTGCCTTCCGGTTGATCGAAAGGGTGCCCCCCTTAGAAAAGCCATGATCTGGCTAGACCGCCGCGCGGAAAAACAAGCCGCCTGGTTACGGGAGACTTTGGGTGAAGAAGAGCTGATTCGGTTAAGTGGTAACCCGGTTGATCCGGCTTATATTACTCCGAAAATATTATGGCTGCGTGAAAATGAACCGGAAGTATACGCTCAGACCGCGCGGTTTCTGCAGAGTAACGCTTTTATAGTCTACAAACTGACCGGTGAGTGGTCACAGGATTATTCCCAGGCTTATGGTTTTCATTTCTTTGATATGGCCAAAGGTGTATGGAATGAAAACATGGCGGAAGCGATGGGGATACCACTGGACTTGATGGCGCCCCTCTGCCATTGCCATGATGTGGTGGGAACGGTTCATTCGAAAGCAGCGGCGGAAACTGGGCTGGTCGCAGGGATTCCAGTGGTGGCCGGTGGACTGGATGCGGCTTGTTGCGCCCTGGGGGCTGGGGTGGTGAAACCCGGGCAAACCCAGGAGCAGGGGGGTCAAGCCGGAGGAATGAGTATTTTAGTGGACCAGCCCTTGATCCATCCGAAGTTAATCCTGGGATACCACGTGCTTCCCGATTTATGGTTGTTACAAGGCGGGACCGTGGGCGGAGGCGGAACCTTGAATTGGTTCAACAAGGAGTTTGGCTATTGCCGGCAGCAGGCTGAAAAGGAAAGTAATAAGAATTCTTTTGAACTAATGAGCGAAGCTGCCGCCACGATCGTGCCGGGTGCAGATGGGCTAATTTTCTTGCCGTATATGGCTGGTGAGCGTTCGCCTATCTGGGATAGCAAAGCGCGGGGCGTGTTTTTTGGATTGTCTTATGATAAAACCCGCGCCCACCTGATCCGGGCCATGATGGAAGGGGTCGGGTTTTCTTTGCTGCATAATCTGAAGACGGCTGAAGAAGTCAATGCTGATGCCGAAGAATTAATCAGCGTAGGAGGGGCGGCGAACAGCCGGGTTTGGACCCAGATTAAAGCCGATATTACCGGAAAAACAATACACGTACCGTTGTCGGATCAGGCAAC
>ERZ773359.4925-NODE-4925-length-13282-cov-4.877901_pt1 | contig 13282 bp, 9 predicted proteins | sample MGYA00374955_ERZ773359 | MGnify/ENA primary metagenome ERZ773359 (study PRJEB29098, sample SAMN04486028) | biogas fermenter metagenome | study: EMG produced TPA metagenomics assembly of the Biogas fermentation microbial communities from Germany - Plant 4 DNA1...
CGGAGCTTTATCGCTATATTTACAATCGTGTTCAGAATCGGGAAGAGGCAGAGGATGTAACCCAAGAAACCTATATGAAAATACTGGCCAAGTATTCTTACCCAGAGTTACTCTCTATAGCCTATCTTAAAACCACAGCTTTAAACATAATTCGGGATCGTTGGCGTCGCAAGAGAACAAGTGGAACCCAAGTTCCGTTGGAAGAAGCTTTATTGGCCGGGGAAAATGAAATAAGTAAAGTTCTGGACAGTACCTATATTGAAGAGGCGCTGAGACAACTCCCAAAAGATCAACAAACCGTGTTGGAACTACGTCTAATTAATAGTTATTCCCGAGCCGAAACAGCCCAAAAAATGAATAAAAGTGAAGATGCGATTCGCGGCCTGCAATACAGAGCTATCCGGAAATTACGGGAGCTCATGCTAAATAACTTAAAGGAGGAAAATAGAACATGAGATATAACTCGAATAAGCTTAAACATCAAACAACAGAGGAAATCCTCGATTTAATGATTGATACCTTGAATAAAGAAGAAGATCCCCTCAAAAAAATCACCCCTCCTGTCGGGGTGGAAGAATCAGAAATAATCGCAACGGTGCGAACGGTAAAATCTATGAAGGAGCCTCAGGCTCCAAACCCGGATTTGGGAGAAAAAATAAATAAACTGGCAAGTCAAAAATGGCAACGCCAGCGAAAACCATTAAAATTGGGAACCTTAGCCGCAGGGATAATTGTTCTCTTGGCCTTAATCCTCGGTAAAAGTTTATGGGGCGGAGATGTGGTTTTGGCCATGGAAAAAGCCGTTCTTAATTTAAGCAACTATTATGGAACTTTGGAAATAAGAACCCAAAATGCTGTCGGAGAAGAATGGATGGTTCGCCGGTTAGAAATCTGGTCGGAAGGAGAGAAATATGCCCTGCGTGACAACAATGGATTAATGACCGTCAATAATGGAGAGCAAAAATGGCAACTTAAACCTGAAAAACGGGAAGTGACCTTACTACCCCCGGTACCTGATTATACCCAAAAAAGCTTTGATCTAAAAGATGAGGCCGAACGAGCTAAAAAATATCCGCATAGTATTGAAGGACGGGAGAATATCGCCGGTAGAGAAGCTCTTCGAGTAAAAATCTCACCGCCGGGGGGAGACCCCTACCATCTTTGGATTGATGTAGAGACAAACTTGCCGCTGCAGCTACGAACTGCTGTTCAAAATGCACTTCAGACTACCTATACCTTTGTTTCTCTTAAACCCAATGTTCAGATTCAGCCCCATATTTTTACTTTAAAAGTACCGGACGGTTATCAAGTGGTAGAGGAAAATACGGGGCAATTGGTTTATTCACTAAAGGAAGCCTCTGAAATTAGCGGCTTTGTTCCTGTTGCCCCTCATGATTCCCCTTATAGGATCTATGCTTTTGCCGGAAAAATTGTTTTTGATTATGGAAAAACAACTATAGTCGAAACCCCGGCTGAAAAACCCTTGAAGATCGCAGGGCAGGGCGCTTGGGGGCAGATTGACGGTCAGCCGGTAGAAATAATCCAAGATCGACTTCGCTGGCAGCAACAGGATTTGGAAATTACTATCGAAGGGCCGCTAAGCGTGAAGTTAGCCCGTCAACTTGCTCCCAATCTTATTTTGCCGGATAAAAACCTCGATTTAGCCAAAAAGGCTCAAGTCAAAGTTGAAGTGAATATGGAGATAGCGCAAGCTGAACAAAAGCAAGTTGATGCCGGCCATGCTCCTTGGCAATTAGATCCGCTTTTTGTCTCTCATGTTTTTGTCAATCTGCAAGTTACCCCGGAGGGGATTGTCGGAGAACCTAAGATCCCGTATTCAGCTTTCAAAATAGAAGCAAATACCGGAGTAGAAGCTTTGGTGAGCGTTGGTGAAGGCCCCATTCGCAAAGTATATTTAAAAAAACTTGTCAGGGAAGATGAATCAGGAATCTGGAGCGTTATCGGTTACGATTCCAGTAAAGATGATGAAAATAAACCGGCTTGGTGACTACCACCAAGCCGGTTTATTTTCATGGTTTTATTCCATAGCCTTTTACTTATTTTATTTACTTATTTAAATCCTTCTTGCCGCATGAAAACCCTCATGGGTTGCCTGCATTATTTTTCTGGGGCTATTCACATCTCCGACAGGAATTATCTCAATACCTTTGCACTCAGCTCTTAACTGTTCAAGCAAAGTTCTGTTAGACTTTAATCCAAGTGCACAAACTACAGCATCCCCCTGATATTCCTGATTTCCGCTATCTGTTTTACATTGAACCTTATTACCTGTCATAGCTATGATTTTGTGATTAGTTTTTACGTTAATATGCATCTCTGCAAGCTTGGATTTCAAAACCCATTTGGTATAAATAGGCATGTCGGGGGCTACATCAGGGAGCATATCAACCATAGTTACATTCTTGCCTCTCTCAGCCAAAAACATCGCTACTTCACAGCCGACAAGACCGGCTCCACAGACAATTATATCCTTACCTTCAGGGATTCTACCGTCAAGCACTTCTAAGGGATCGAGCACCGCAGGATCTTCAGCACCTTTGATCTCGGGTTTAAAGGTGGAAGCCCCTGTAGCTACGATTACGACATCAAAATCACCGTTTTTAATGGTATCCGTAGTTACCTCCGTCCCAGTCTTGATTGTAGCGCCACAGTTTTGCACGGCATGGATCAAATAATTGGTATAATCTCGGTAATCCTGTTTAAAATCAGGGATACATACATAATATAAAGCTCCGCCCAACCTATCTTCTTTTTCAAACAAAGTGACCTCATGTCCGCGAATCTTGGCTGTTAAAGCAGCTTGTATTCCTGCCGGGCCCGATCCGACAATGGCTATCTTTTTCTTGCTCGTTGCCGGAGTAACCCTGGTATAGCCCTCGTATTCTTTACCGGCTTCAGGGTTTACGGCGCAAGAAATACCACAACTACGCATAACTTCTCCCAGGCATTCATTGCAGCGCAGACAACGCCGAATGGTTTCGGGTTCCCCGATGGCAATTTTTGCAGCATAGTCCGGATCTGCTATAATTTGGCGGCCGATAGCAATAAAATCAGCTTCCTTTTTTTCTAACATTTCATTACCCATTTCCGGGCTAATACCGCACACGGCAATAACCGGTACCTTGACAACCTTTTTAACGGCTGCCGCCAAATGAGCCAGTGAACCTCTGGGAGTATAGTTGGGAGGCACCCACACTGAAGTAGCTACTCCATCGCTTAAGTTCTTACCCTCCGGCGATTCTTTACCCTCCATAACTTTAAAGTAGGTTTCCAATCTGGAATCCCAAGTTCCGGCGGAGACATTAATGGCGTCGACTCCCGCTTCCTCAGCCCATTTAGCAAAAGTACAAGCTTCTTCAATAGTTAAACCATTGGGTACGTATTCTTCTGCGCTTAATCGATAGATTAATGGAAAATCGCTGCCGGCATATTTTTTTATGGCCTGAATACATTCCAGAGCGAAACGGGCCCGGTTTTCCAAACTGCCTCCATATTCGTCAGTTCTTCTATTAGTGTAGCCGGAGAGAAATTGCAGGGGTAAATAGCCGTGGGCACCATGTAATTCTATTGCATCAAAGCCACAGAGCCGAGCCCGTTCGGCTGCTCTTCCGTATTTTTCAATACTATCTTTGATTTCTTCGAGGGTCATTGCTCTCGGTGTATCATCCGGTAACTGCATAGTCCCCACGCCGGAAGGAGAGAGTGGTTGATGTCCGGTTACTGCTTCACTGGCAAAACAACCTCCGTGTGCTAATTGCAGGCATATCTTAGCCCCGCCGGAGTGAGCAGCATGTGGGATTCTACTTAAACCCGGCATAAAACTCATATTGGTAATTTCAATTTCCCCGGGAATAACTCGTCCCAGAGGATCGGGACAACAAACCTCGGTTATAATCAGTCCTACCCCTCCATTGGCCCGACGGGCATAATAATTGACAATAACATCAGAAACCGTACCATCCGCTGCGGCCAGGTTTGTCCCCATGGCAGGCATAACCATCCTATTTCTAACTTCCATATTACCTATTGTTCCCGGTTCCAAAAGTTTTTCATAACCCATTTGCAAAACCCTCCTTTTTTTGAATTCTTATGTTTTTTTATTATTGATGAAATACTGATGACAAAAAATGTATTATGTTGTCTAATTATACCATATATTTGACTAATTACCACATATTTGTCATACTACCATATATTTGTTTAATCATACTATATAAATAATTGGAATACCCTTTAGTTTTTGAGAAAGCTGTTTTCTTAAAAAATCCTCGCCTGCGGTCCGAACATCTGCTTTGTAACAATATTTGCCGCGACCTCGTCCGGTCATTAATGATTGATTATATAAATTAACAGCCTTAGGAAAAGCCTCGTGATTGATTGCCCGATGAACAAAACTATAAGTCATAAAAATAATCTCAATAAATAGTTGCTTTTTGGCCTGGGGCGAGAGTTCATCGGCCAAGTATTCTATCAATTCTGAGTAAAGCTTCTCCCAGTCTTCTAGCAGCACAACCGGTGCTATTAACATTCCTACTTTATAACCTGCTTCGCACATTTGATTAAGGGCTCTGACCCGCGCCTTTAGCGGGGAAGTCCCGAATTCAACTTTGCGGATAATTTCCTCAGGATTAACACTGATCCGGGCGATGATTTTCCCCCTGTGATTTAAGGAAAGAAGCGGCTCTATCATATGAAACTTGGTGGGAAAAGTTAGCAAACCTTTTTCACATTTGCTGAAATTTTCTATAGTCCACTCCAGATTACCGGTAATAGTATTCTCCAGAACAAGGTCACTATTACTGCCGATTTCGAAAACTAGATCTTTTTCCGAATTGTTAGCAGTCTTTTTGAGTTTTTCCAGCATTTGCTCCCGGTTTACAAAGAGCCTTAAATAAGAACACTTGTTGTAGTTGCACACCAAATAGCAATAAAGACACATCGCGCTGCACCCGGACGAAGTGTATGGTACCAGAAAATCCGACACCTTATGGTTGGGGACATACTTTAATGATTTCCGCACACCGATAATAAGGTGTCTTTTCATTCGAGGAAATTCTTTATTCGGGTTTTTGCGCAATTGTTCAATATTGTTATGGCTTTCTATTGGAATCCAATCAGCGCTTTTAAATTTCTCTTTCAATTCTTTTCCCAGCTCATAGTTTAGGGCGGCAGGCTCATAGAATACTTTATCCGGTTGCAAGATACTATCTCCTTACTATTTGATACAGATGCTGATAGAAACTTTCTTTTGTCTTGGATATGGTTAGTATGTCCATAACAGAAGAAAAGATTAATAACCTCAACCATGTATGCTATAATTAGAAAAACTTTTTCTATCGAAGTAAAGGAGATTTTAGATGATTGACGTCCAAAACATGACTAAAAAATATGGTAAGCTGGTGGCCAACGATAATATCAACCTGTCCATAGGTCGAGGCGAGTTGGCCGTATTGCTCGGTCCCAACGGCGCAGGCAAATCGACGCTAATCAAGTCTATTTGTGGCCTCCTGCGTTTTCAAGGCACTATTACTATAGACGGGCGGGAAAACCATACGGTAGAGGCCAAACGGCTTTTAGGGTATGTGCCGGAATTTCCTGTGTTGTACCCGATGTTGACGGTGGAGGAGCACCTGGAGTTCATTGCCAAAGCCTACCGCTTGAAGAATTGGGAGGAAAAAGGGGAGGCCTTGCTTCACCGTTTTGAACTGGACGATAAAAGATTGAAGCTGGGTAAAGAATTATCCAAAGGGATGCAGCAAAAGGTCAGTGTCTGCTGCGCGCTTTTGCCTCAGCCCCAGGCGGTAATTATGGATGAACCTCTTGTGGGCCTTGATCCCCACGGCATCCGGGAACTGAAAGCAACTATTAAAGAATTACGAGACAGAGGCTGCGCTCTCCTAATCAGCACCCACATGATAGATAGCGTGGAAGAAAACTGGGATGTAACCTATATCATGGTTAAAGGTCGGATCGCACGCGTTTGCCGCCGTACGGACCTTGCGGCCGGCCAAAGTCTGGCGGATGTCTATTTCAACATTACGGAAGGAAACGGCCAGGAGGATACACCATGAATAGTCTAGTTTTTTTGCTGGTAAAAAGCGCCAAAAACAGTTTGCTGGAGCTACGGCGGAAACCGGCCAAACTTATATTATGGGTGTTTTTGTTGGCCATGATTGGTGGTTTATTTGTACTTTCCCTGTATACGCGCCAAAACACAGCCGCTTCCCTTGACCTTATCTGGCTCCAGGGCATCCTGTTTCTCTTCATCCTGCTTTTTGTGGTGATCGCCATCCAAAAGGGACTGATGAGCGGAGACGTTATTTTTGATATGAACGATGTCAATTTACTGTTTGTTTCACCGGTCAATTCCCGTTTAATCCTGCTATATGGCATTGTACGCATGGCCAAAATGGCTTTCCTGGCGGGTTTTTTTATCCTTTTTCAAAGCAATTCCTTAAGCCAAGGTTTTGGGGTCGGATTTGAGGCCGTACTTTTGGTCCTACTTGGTTTTATGCTGGCTATCTGTATGCTGCAAATCTTGTCACTTCTGATTTACAGTTTAACTAACGGAAAGCCACGGCGAAAACTGGCGGTCCGAATTATTAGCGTTGCGGTTTTTCTCCCACTTTTTGTTTATATCGTCGTCCAGCTTATTGCAACCGGTGATCTTTTTCTGGCCCTGGAAAATACCCTGCGTTCACCCTTGGCTGCTTGGACGCCTGTGGCCGGTTGGGCAGCAGCAGGCACTGTTTCCCTTATCGCCGGTGAACTAGGTTCAGGATTCTTGTTTCTTGGGCTGCTTGTCCTGTCCGGGGCCTTTTTAATTCTTTATATTACTTTGAGCAATCCCGATTATTATGAAGACGTGCTGGTAGCTACGGAAACAGCCTTTGAAAAGAAACGGGTCCTGGCTGAAGGCCAGATCAATACGGAAGTATTGTCGACGAAAAAAGTAAAGGTTGCTAAAACCGGAATAGGCGGCCTGGGAGCCAATGTCTTCTTCTATAAGCACCTGCGAGAATCGTTTCGGGCTAACCGTTTCGGTTTGTGGGGAATGACATCCCTTTTCACGGTACTCGGTACGGCCTTGTTTTCTTACTTTCTGCGCGGCGGGGAAGGCGGCATTCTCATTCTGCTGCAAATTCTGATGTGGATGCAGATTTTTATGATCGGAACCGGGCGCGGCCTTAAAGAACTTTATTCCCACTATATCTACCTAATTCCTGAAAACTCTTTTCGTAAAATAGTCTGGAGTAACCTGGAAATCGCTTTTAAGGTACTAGTGGAAAGCGTGGTTATTTTCAGCATTGCCGGTCTGATCTTGGGAGAGTCTATCGGGCTCATTGTAGCGTCTATCCTGGTTTATACTTTGTTTTCCTTTTTGTTGCTGGGCATCAATTATCTTTCTCTGCGTTGGACAGGCGCCAACATCAGCGCCGGGCTTCTAATTATAATCTATACCATTGCAGTGATCCTAATTATGCTGCCCGGCCTGATTGCAGCCATTGTCCTCGCCATAACCATCCGAAACACAGGCGTATTAATTGGACTTGGAGTCTTGGCTTTGTGGGAACTGCTGGCTGGGCTGGGCTGCTTTGTGCTTTCCAAGGGCATATTACATCGTGTGGATATGCCCGTGCTCAAAACTGAAAAGTAAGCCCGGCCAATAGTGGCCATCCGGTAACTAAATTTTCCCTTCTCACATTATTAATAGTTGAATACACTTTGGAGAAATATAAGGGGTGAACCACTAACGAAGGGAAAACATAAATCTTGTTTAAGAAAGCTATTCTTAAATTGTTTATCGGGCTGTTCCTGCTCCTCTCAGCCGGCGTTTATCTCCAAATTCCCACCCCGCTTAATGCCACTCCTTTAATGGAGCGCATCGAAGGCCGTACAAATATTGAGTCTGTAATGTCTATTGTCCAAAGGCTAGGTGGCACGGCAGCCCCAAACATTTTGATTACCGATGACTGCCTTAATGCTGCGAATTTTGCCGCTTCTGTACTCGCCTTCCACCTGGACGCTCCTATTCTGCCTAAAAGTCAAACCGCAATCCGTTATGCCCGGCAAAACCTGGCCAAAGGTGGTACAGTTTGGTTAATAGGCTCTGGAGAAGTATTCAGCGATGAATTTGCAGCCAATTTTGCCAAAGTCAAAAGGATTGAGGGGCGGGATCAGTATGAAACAGCAGCTCTGATCGCAGAACAACTTGGTAAAACAAAGACCGTAGTGATTTGTTCCGGTGAAAATATAGCGGACGCCTTAAGTATTTGCAGCATAGCCGCCCGGGAAAAATGGCCTGTTTTATTGACCTCTAAAGACTCCCTGCCGCCGGCAACCAAGGATTATTTATTAAAATCCAAACCAGAGACCATTTATTTTGTGGGAGGAAAGGGCGCAGTTTCTTATCAGCTGGAAGATCAAATCCGGAAACTCCTGCCTTCTGCCCATTACGAACGATTCCAGGGTTATAATTGCTCGGAAACATCCGCTCTGGTCCTGACCAGGTTTATCCCTAACCCCAAGAATTTATATTTTGCCTGCACAAACGAGTATGATCTTGCTTTAGCTGGGAGCGTTTTAGCCGCCAAAACCAAGGGCGCTTTAATTTTGTGCAATTCCGCAACCATAGACTTGCCGCCTGCGCTCGACAAATATATTGCTTCCTTAAAAGAACCCGCGCCCATCTATGTCCTGGGAGGTCAATTTGCTGTTAGTGATGAGACCGTACTTAATGCCGGTCAGCTGGCCCAACCCACAGTCCAAAAAACGGATTTTGTCAACTTGGTGGAATATATTCCTTCCCTGATTATTGATTTACCTTATGCCACCACCAATAACTTTACCCGTACCCAACTTTACCCGGAGAATGTGGCCTATTTGCGCAAAGGTACAGCCGACAAATTAAAAAAAGCCGTGGAAGAATTAAACCAAAAGGGATACCGTGTGAAAATATGGGATGCTTACCGACCGCCGGCAGTACAATTTAAAATGTGGAATGTCTTTCCCAACGCTAATTTTGTAGCTAATCCTTGGACCGGTTACTCGGACCATGCCCGCGGTTCAGCAGTGGATCTCACGATTGATAATTTGCCTATGCCCACTGCTTTTGATGAATTTTCCCCTCGGGCTTATCGAGTTAACCAAAACAAAAATGCCCAACTGCTGGAAGAAGTTATGGTTAAACACGGCTTTGTCCCTTTAGCCAGTGAATGGTGGCATTTCACTGACAGCGATAATCAAGAGGGTATTTATAAACCGGTGGACAAGGTTAAGCTGGCTCCTAAAGTAACACTAAGGCCCAACATAGTAGAAAACATCACTATCAGTGTGATCGGTGATGTTATTTTAGGCCAGGACGAACGTTTTGGTAATTTTGCTGACTATTATCAGAGATATGGTCCGCAATATTTTTTTTCCGGGGTTAAAGACATTCTGGCGAAGGATACCTTAACTATCGCTAATTTGGAAGGGACTCTTACCAAGAGCCGAGAGAAAATTGATAAAAGCCACCAGGGGAATAGGGCTTTTTGGTTTAAAGGAGAACCGGCCTATACAGAGATTCTGCAAGCAGGAAGTGTTGAAGCAGTTAACCTGGCTAATAATCATAGTCTGGACTATGGAGCAGAGGGTTTGAAGGACACTATAACCCACCTAAAAAAGGTAGGTATCACTTGTTTTGGCGAGGAACAAACAGCAACCTACGGCAAGGTAGGGCTTATCGGGGCCAATGTCTTAGGTCCGGTAGAACAAGGCACGGACATTTCTGTATTAAAAAAGAAGCTAAAAAAACAAATCGAGAATTTACGAGAAAAAGTCCCAATTGTTGTGGTCTACTTTCATTGGGGAACCGAATATCAAACCAAAGTTGATAAACAACAGAAAGAACTGGCTCATTTTGCTGTCGATCAAGGCGCCAAGCTGGTAGTCGGCAGTCATCCTCATGTATTACAGGAAATAGAGCAATATAAAGGCGCAACCATTGTATACTCTCTCGGAAATTTTGTGTTTGGCGGGAATACTGGGGTCCCAGTCATGGATACCATGATTTTTCAACAAACTTTTCGGTTTTTAAATGATCGCTTGGTAGAAGTGGAAAAGGGAAAAATCATCTCTTGCTCAGTTTCCGGCAGTAAGGATTGCAATGATTATAGACCGGTAAGAAAATGAGCTCTATATTATTGCACAATGCTTATTTATGGCAGAATAAATCGTAAAAATAACAACCCAAGGATTATGAATTGCCCGGGGCTGTTATTTTTTTTTTTATTGACTGTTATTAATTATTTTCAATTATTTTCTTCTAAAAGCACTTTATTGTTAAATGCCATGATACCAAGAGTGTTATAATAAATTAAACTTCTCAATATAGCCGAAAATGAAAACTATCAAAATTATTATCGGTAGGATATAAGTAAGATAAAATCTTGTTTTAGTTGGAACTTTAATTCCTTTACCGGTATTGGCTTCCTTGATGAAATTATTCCATCCCCAGCCATAGCGGCTAACACAGAAAAAGACATAAACTAAAGATCCAAGAAGGAGAATATTATTGCTGACAATAAAGTCTTCCAAATCCAGAATAACCGTACCTTCACCTAATGGAGCAAAGCCACTCCAAACATTAAAGCCCAAAGCGCAGGGAAGGGATAAGATAATAATAGCCAATAGGTTGATAATTACGGATTTTTTCCTGGTCCAGCCTAAAAGGTCAATGCCAAAAGAGATAATATTTTCAAAGACGGCAATCACTGTCGATAGAGCAGCAAAAACCATAAATACAAAGAAAGCTACACCCCACAATTGACCGCCGGGCATATAATTAAAAATATTAGGCAAAGTCAGAAAAACAAGCGACGGTCCGCTTCCGGGATTAACACCAAAAGCAAAGCAGGCCGGGAAAATAATTAAACCCGCGGTAATGGCGACAAAGGTGTCTAAAATCGTAATATTGATACCTTCACCCATTAAACTTCTTTCCTTAGTAACGTAGCTGCCGAAGATGGCCATGCTGCCCATTCCGATACTAAGAGTAAAAAATGCCTGTCCCATAGCCGCGTAAATTATGGTCCAAAGCCCGTGTTCGGCAATACTGCCAAAATTGGGCTTCAGATAAAAACCAAGCCCTTCCAGTGCTCCGGGCAGAGTCAATGACCTAATAGCCAGAATAATCATAATAACAAAAAGACAAGACATCATAGCTTTGGTGATTCTTTCAACCCCGTTTCTCAAGCCCAAGGAGCAAACCGCAAAGCCTAAGATACACACAATAACCATAAATAGAATACATAAGGCCGGACTGGAAACTAATCCACCAAATACTCCCTCAACTCCTTCCGGAGTCTTACCAACAAAATCTCCCCGCAGCATAAAGAAGAGATAAGCCAGCATCCAACCGGAGATAGTAGTATAGAACATCATGAGCAAATAGTTACCGGCCATGGCAAACCATTTAAAGATATGCCATTTGCTGCCTGGGGGCTCTAAAACATCAAATGAAGTGGCCACACTTTGTTTACTGGCCCGCCCCACGGAAAATTCCATAGTCATAATCGGCAAGCCCAGAATTATTAGAAATAAAATATAAATAAGTACAAAAAGGCCACCACCGTATTGCCCAGTTATATATGGAAAACGCCATACATTACCTAAGCCGATGGCACAGCCTGCCGAGATGAGAATAAAACCCAATCTCGTAGAAAAAAGTTCCCTAGATTTTTGCATATAATACCTCCTTGTAAAAAATTGAAAACATTATAAGCTAATACTGTATTACAAAAGTATTATTTGTCAATAGTTTGTTTCTTTAGAATCTACATTTTAACTATTTAATATCATAAAAGACATTTTAAGTATTATAATTCGATGTTAATATTTTACTATGCTTTAAGTTGAGGGAAAGAATATGTGCTTAATACTTTTCGCTAATGATTGCCATCCTCGCTATTACTTGGTAGTTGCTGCCAATAGGGATGAGTATTATAATCGTCCTACATTACCCGCTGCCTTTTGGCCTGAATCCCCGAACCTATTGGCCGGTAAGGATTTACAGATGGGAGGGACCTGGATGGGGATTACCACCACGGGCCGTTTTGCAGCTTTAACCAACTACAGAGAAAAGGGTACTCAGACCCGGACTCTTTCCCGGGGACTATTGATCAGGGAATATCTTTGCAGTTCTGACTCCCCAGTTAGCTATATTAATACCTTGAAAGACGGGGGAGCCGAATTCAACGGTTTTAATTTATTACTGGGCGATACACAGGGCCTTTACTATTATTCCAATCGAGAAAAAATATTACACAGGGTCGAAAAAGGCTATCACGGTTTAAGCAATAGCCTGCTGGACGTGCCATGGCCAAAGGTGAGTAAGGGGATTAAAGCGTTTGCTGCTTGTTTAGCTGCCGGGGAGTCAATTAATAAAGAGCGCCTATTTGCAATATTAGCTGATAAAGAGCGTCCCCCAGATCATGAACTGCCTCAAACCGGTGTAAGTTTGGAATGGGAACGCACTCTTTCCCCGGCCTTCATTGTCAGTCCGGATTACGGTACGCGGTGCAGTACGATACTGCTCATAGATCGTTGCGGTCAGGTCCGCTTTTGGGAACGAAGCTATTTGCCAGGCAAGCCGGAGCAATTCAATGAAGTTGTCTATGAGTTTGATATTAGTCAGAACTAAATAATTTGAATGGTTAAAAGAGGAGTAGAAAAATGAAAATTAAAGAGAACAAATTGGATCTTTCATGGGAAAATTTTCTTTTACCTTTATTTTCTTTTACCTTTTCTGTTCCTGGGGATATTCTGGGGACTGGCAATAATATTATCCATAACAGAGGATACTGTTTTCTATTTGTTTAATTTCGGTTACATTGGCACCTCAATAGCTGCCGGTATTTTTCTAATTCAGACTTTGCCTAAAAAGCATAAAGCCTGGGGAAGGAGAACCTCTCAAATTTTGGTGGGTAGTTATATGCTGTTTTTTCTCGGCCTGTTCGGCAAGGAAAACATGCAGATCGAAGGTTTTTTCATGTTGCTCTTGTCAGGAGTATTTGCTGCTGCCACCATGCATTATGTTATAGCCAAAATAGTTGGTCCGCTGGTTTTTGGGCGAGCCTGGTGCAGTTATACCTGCTGGACAGCAATGATACTTGATTTACTGCCCCATAAAAGGCCTGAAAATAAAAGAATCAAAGGTCTTGGCCTAATCCGCTACATTTATTTTTTTCTCTCTTTAGGGTTAGTACTGTTTATTTGGTAT
>ERZ773359.4926-NODE-4926-length-13281-cov-19.432103_pt1 | contig 13281 bp, 15 predicted proteins | sample MGYA00374955_ERZ773359 | MGnify/ENA primary metagenome ERZ773359 (study PRJEB29098, sample SAMN04486028) | biogas fermenter metagenome | study: EMG produced TPA metagenomics assembly of the Biogas fermentation microbial communities from Germany - Plant 4 DNA1...
GGTCCGCCCGGCTTTATTGCCAAGGACTAGCCCCGATGATATAATTGACCTACAGCCCTGCTCCAGCTTTACGGCTGGGGCCTAATGTCCATGGGGAGGAGGTGTGACCTTTGGTGCGACCCTATGAGATTATGCTTGTCCTCGATCCGAAGCTGGAAGGAGACGAAGAGCGGGAAGCTCTCCTGCAGAGGCTGCAGCAGGTGGTGACGGATGGGGGCGGCGAGATTACCAAAGTGGATCCATGGGGCAAACGTCGTTTAGCCTATGAGATCCAGGGCAACACCGAGGGGTACTATGTGGTGATGACCTTCCGCTCCGAAAGCGCGGCAGCCCAGGAGCTGGAACGGGTAGTCAAACTCACCGAGGAGATCATTCGCCACTTATTGGTACGACTTGACGAAAAATGAGCCAATAAGGAGGGCGGCTCAAAGTGAATAGGATTGTGTTGGTAGGCCGGCTGGTGGCGGATCCGCAGCTTCGTTTCACCCAATCGGGCGTTGCTGTAGCCAATTTCCGGCTAGCGGTGGATCGGCCTTTCCCCAATCAACACGGCGAACGGGAGACCGACTTCATCGACATCGTCACTTGGCGCAAACTAGCGGAGACTTGTGCCAACAACCTGGGGAAAGGGCGGCTGGTGGCCGTTGACGGCCGCTTGCAGATCCGCTCCTACGAAGCCCAAGATGGGACGAGGAGGCAAGCCGCGGAAGTCGTCGCCGACACGGTGCAATTCTTGGATTGGCCTCGCGAGAGCGCAAGCCCAGAAATCCCCGGTGAAGGGGCTTCCTTGGGGACGGAGGATGACCTGCCCTTCTAGGGGTCAGTAGAGGAGGGAAGGACTTGGCAGTACGAGACAGACGGTCGAAAAAACGCGGCCGCCGGAGAAAGGTATGTATTTTCTGCGTCGATAAGATCGCCGCTGTCGATTACAAAGACACAGGCCGACTGCGGCGTTTCATAACGGAAAGGGGCAAGATTCTACCCCGGCGAATCTCGGGGAACTGCGCCCGACATCAAAGGCAGCTCACCGCTGCGATCAAGCGGGCAAGGCAGGTTGCTTTGCTGCCCTACACTGTCGAGTAGCCCCAAGACGTCACGTTGGTCAGGCATGGGAGGTAAGCCGCAGGGTTTACCTCCTAGCTTTGTCTGAAAGTCGCAGCTGCCGTGGCAGTAATTGCAGTCGTGGTCAAGGAGGATAAGATTTGCGCTGCGTGGAAGTAGAGATGGTCAACTGTTAGAGGGGAGAGGGTGGGAATTGTCCAAACCGGAATTGGACATCGCCCGCAATCTAAGGACGATTGAATGGCTAAAGGCGGAACTGGTCGGCAGCCTCGCTAGTCTATTCAAAGCACTCGTCGGCAGCAGCGAGGATCGGATCCTCGATGCCTTGGCGAACATGATCCTCATTAGCTACATCCTGGCCAAACGGCTTGGCTGTTCCTTCTCCAGGCTGGGGACCAGGGTGGAGAACAAGATCAAGGCTAATATCGAGCAGGGTCATGAGATCGAACGGTGGTACGGGGATTTTTCCGCGCTGCTTCACTATTTGGAAAACGACAAGAGGTGAACCCCATTGCCGCGCCGATATGATACCCGCTCCATCACGGAAGGGGCGATGCTGGCAGCTATTACCGTCGTCTTATCGTTCCTGGGAGCCTATGTTTTCCCTTATATCTTCTTCATCGTCCCGGTTCCCTTGATCATCTTAGTCTATCGCCACGGCCTGCGCCTGGGGATCCTGGTGACGGTCGTTTCCGCCATCCTGGCGGGGCTGCTGATTGACATCATGACGATGGTGGTGTTGCTGCTGGTCTTGGGGCTCGTTGGCATCTCCATTGGGGGCGCCTTGCGGGAGCAGCTGCCTCCCCAGAATGTGTTCGCCCTGGGCGTTGCCGCCTCCCTGACCGCCTATGCTTTGCTTTTGTTCTTCTCCCAGACCCTTTTTCAGGTCAACGTCGTCGACTTATTGATGGATTCCTTCCGGCACTCCATCGATCAAGTGACGGCCCTATACAGCAGGATGGGCATGTCGGAAGAGCAGCTGGGCGAGGCGGTGTCGATGCTGGAGAACTTGATGAACCTGTCCCGGATGGTCATGCCCGTCACCTTTTTGCTGTCGGCCATCTTGCTCGCCTTTGTCAACTATTGGCTGGCCCGCTCCATTCTAGGGCGGTTAGGGAGCAAGATAGCTTGGTTTCCGCCTTTTCGCTACTGGCGGTTTCCCTGGCATTTGGCTTGGGGCTACATCCTGGGCCTTGGCCTGCCCTTGATCACGTCGGAAGGGTTTTGGATTGCGGTGGCCGCGAATCTCCAGTTCTTTTTTACTTATGTCTTCATGGTCCAGGGCTTGGCCATCCTTTGGTTTTTCTTCGACGAATTCAGGTTGAGCCGTTTTTTGCGGGTCGCCATCCTGGTCTTGATCTTTCTGCCCCGGTGGCCCCTGAGCACCCTCGTAGTGTGGACGGGGGTCATCGATACCTGGCTTGACATCCGCAAGCTGGAAGGGCTGAATTAGGGCATCTAGGAGGGGAGACGATGCAGGTTATCTTGGTGCGGGATGTAAAGAACCTGGGTGTGAGCGGTGAAGTGGTCAATGTGGCCGATGGGTACGCCCGGAACTATCTCATTCCCCGGGGTTTGGCCGTGCCGGCGACGGAAGGCGGGCTGCGTCAGGTGAAAACGAGGCAGGCCGCCGAACAGCAGCGCCGGGAGAAGGAGGCCGAAGAGGCTGCTAAACTAGTTGAGCTGTTAGATGGAGGAAAGGTTGAGGTCCTGGCCAAGTGTGGTGAAGGGGGCCGGCTGTTTGGCTCGGTGACCTCCGCGGATATTGCCGCGGCCATCAAGGATCAGTACAAGACGGAGATCGACAAGCGGAAGGTGGAGCTTGCCGAGCCCATCAAGACCGTTGGGTCTCATCAGGTTACCATCAGGGTTTATCCCGGCATGACGGCCGTCGTCACCGTCGAGGTCAAGGAGGCAAAGTGATCTATCCATGGAGTGGGTGGAAAAGGGGATACGATCGATGAAAGGGTTATTTGGCAGACTTGGACGAAGAAAACGACCGGCGGCGCCGCAAAGATCGCCGGAGGAAGATCAGCTGCAGCGGCAAGTGAGCGCCCTGTTCAATTTGCTGGGGGGCCTTTACGGACCCGATCGGCTGGTCCTTAAGGCCAGCAAGCTGGGGGCGCTGAGTCTCATCCGTTCATCCTCTCTGGGGGAGCGGGTTTTGGCCCTGCAGCGCCTCGTCTTTGAAGACCCGAATATCGATGTGGTCCCCTCAGAGGAGGAGGTCCCCTCCGTCCTCAGCGAAGTGGAAGAGGAAATCGCCGACCTGTTGGCCCGCAAGACGGTGGAGGACAAGCTGGAGCGGAAGGTCAGCGAGAAAATGCAGGAGCGCCATGAAGAGTACATCCAGGAAATTAAGCTCCAGATCCTCAAGGAAGACAGTCCGGACAATGCCCAAACCTTGAGGAAGTACGCGGAACTGGAGAAATTAGAGCAGCGGCAGCTCTCCCGGTCGGCGTCGGAGCTTTTGCGTCCCCAGCGGCTGGAGGATGTGGTGGGGCAGGAGCGGGCCGTCAAGGCCCTTTTGACCAAGTTGGCCTCCCCCTATCCCCAGCATGTGATTTTGTATGGGCCTCCTGGGGTTGGCAAGACGACCGTTGCCCGCCTTGCCCTCCAGTATGCGAGGAGGCTCCCCCATACGCCCTTCGCCGAGGATGCCCCCTTCATCGAGGTGGACGGGGCGACCTTGCGCTGGGATCCTCGGGAGGTGAGCAATCCCCTCCTCGGGTCGGTGCACGATCCTATCTACCAAGGCGCCCGGCGGGAGATGGCCGACGGGGGGATCCCGGAGCCCAAGCTTGGATTGGTGACGGAGGCCCATGGCGGAGTCTTGTTCATCGACGAGATCGGAGAGCTGGATCTCATCCTGCAAAACAAGCTGCTCAAAGTGCTGGAGGATAAGCGGGTAAGCTTTGAGTCCGCCTACTACGACCCCGATGATCCCCAGGTGCCCAAGTACATTAAACACATATTCGAGAAGGGGGCGCCGGCCGACTTCATCCTCATCGGGGCGACAACTTGTCAGCCGGAAGAGATCAATCCGGCCCTCAGGTCCCGCTGCGCGGAGATTTTCTTCGATCCCCTAACGCCGAAGGATATCGAGCGGATCGTCGGCGAAGCAGCGGAGCGGCTGGGGGTCGAGCTGGAAGACGGGGTGGCCGAACTCATCGCCCAGTACACCGTGGAAGGGCGCAAAGCGACGGGACTTTTGGCCGACGCTTATGGCCTTGTCCTCTTCAAGTCCAAGGGCAAGACAAGGACTATTGGCCTGGAGGAGATCGGGGAAGTAATCAGCTCCAGTCGCCTGTCCCCTTACGTCAAGGTGAAGGGGAGCGATGAGCCGGAAATTGGCAAGGTATTCGGCCTTGCGGTCAGCGGCTTTTTGGGCATGGTCCTGGAGATCGAGGCGGTGGCTTTCCCCGCCAGAGGCGAAGGGAAAGGCAACATCCGCTTCAACGAGACTGCCGGGAGCATGACCAAAGACTCGGTGTTCAACGCGGCATCCCTGGTCCGGTCCCTGACAGGTCGGGATCTGGCCGATTACGACATGCATATCAACGTCATCGGCGGCGCCCATATCGATGGCCCCTCTGCGGGAGCCGCCTTGGTTGCGGCCATCATCAGCGCGGTGGAAGGCATTCCGGTCCGCCAGGATACGGCCGTCACAGGGGAGATCTCCATCAGGGGCAAGATGAAGGGCGTGGGGGGAATCCAGGAGAAGATTTACGGTGCACGCCAGGCAGGATTGAAAAAGGTCATCATTCCCGCGGAAAACGCAGCCGATGTTCCCCCGGGCCTGCGGGGCATTGAAGTGGTGGTGGCCTCCCGCGTCGATGAAATGTTGGGACACCTGCTGGCCGGGTCCTTGAAAGGCAAACGATCCCGGCAGGAGCCCCTCGCGCGGCGGGCCATCGGCAGCTGAACGTGGCGAGGCCGGCGACCCTTAAAGGCGAGAAAGCCTCTTGGGAATTTCAGGGTTCACCGGCCTCTTGTTGGAGAGACCGGGCTCTTGGTGGTTGGCGAGGCTTAAAGCCTGGTCCGATCTGACCCAGTTTGCGTTAGCAACCAAGCGGTAACCAGCGAAACGCGCCGAACCTCAAGATCTCACCGGCCTCTCGCCCATTATTATGATCCTTTCCTGGGGAAATAGACCTGGAAGGTTTAGGCAGGTGCAGATCATGGTTATCAGTGCTTCCACTAAGATTCTGGGCATCATCGGCTGGCCGGTCGCACATAGTCTTTCCCCAGCCATGCATAACGCCGCCTTCGCCGCCATGGGGCTCGATTGGGCTTATGTGCCCCTGCCGGTAAGGCCTGGGGACCTTCCCCGGGCCATCGCCGGCCTCCTCGCCCTGGGCCTGCGCGGCGCCAACGTCACCATCCCCCACAAAGAAGAGGCCCTCAAGCTTATGGACCAAGTTTCCCCTGGAGCCGAGCTCATCGGGGCCGTCAATACCATCGTCTGTGAGGACGGGCGACTGATCGGACACAATACTGACGGCATCGGCTTTTTGCGGTCCCTGGAGGGGAAGTGGTCGCCCCAGGGAGAGACGGTCGTCATCCTGGGCGCGGGCGGGTCGGCCCGGGCCATCGCCATGCAGCTGGCCTTGACGGGTGTGGAGGAGATCCATTTGATCAACCGCAACTCCTCCCGGGCCTGTCGCTTGGCCGAGGAGATCGAAGCGCGGCTTGGGGTCTTCGCCCGGGGATATGGTTGGACTGCAGGCGATCTAGATCGGATCATCGGCTCCTGTTCCCTCCTCGTCAATGCCACCGCCTTTGGCATGGGCGATGAAAAGGAGAGCCTTTTTCCTTACGAGTGGCTAAGTGCCAAGACGGTCGTTTGCGACATCGTCTACACGCCTCGCCTAACGGGCCTGTTAAAGGGCGCCGCCAGACAAGGCTGCGTCACCGTTGATGGACTTGGAATGCTCCTCCATCAAGGGGCCGCGGCCCTTGAGATCTGGAGTGGACGACCCGCCCCCCTGCAGGCCATGGCCAGGGCCCTAGAGGACGCGCTGCCGGGGGACTAATTAATCTTTTCCACGAAACATATAGTATCTGCAGAAGGCAATTGCGAGGAGGAGTCGGGGTTGACGGATAAATTGCGGGTGGCAGTGCTGTTTGGCGGGCGCTCGGGGGAGCATGAGGTATCCTTGCAGTCCGCCGCCGCGGTGTTGGCCAACTTGGATCGGGAGGCTTACGAAGTTATGGCCATCGGCATCGCCAAAGACGGCCAGTGGCGGCTTTGCCCTCCCGGCGGAGGGCCTTGGGATGAGCGCTGGTGGGAGGACGGCCAAAGAGTTGCTCTCTTGCCCATTCCCGCGGAGGGGCGGCTTTACCTCCTCGATGAGGGCAGGTTCGGCCCCCAGGTGGACGTTTTCATACCCATCCTCCATGGCCCCATGGGGGAAGATGGCACAATCCAGGGTCTTTTCGAGCTGGCTGGCGCGGCTTACGTCGGTGCCGGGGTGACCGGCTCGGCCGTCGGAATGGATAAAGACATCATGAAACGGGTGTTCCAGGCCGCGGGATTGCCCACCGCCAGGCACATGACCATCAGGCGGAAGGAATGGGAGGAGGATCCGGACGGCTCGGCAGCTAAGATCGCGGCGTCCATCGGCTTTCCTTGTTTTGTCAAGCCTGTGGCCCTGGGAAGCAGCGTCGGGGTCAGCATGGTCAGGGACAAAGGAGAGCTGGAGAGGGCCATGGCCCTGGCGGGCAAGTACCATCACCGGATCCTGATTGAAGTGTCGGCCCTTCCCTGCCAGGAGGTGGAGTGCGCGGTCTTGGGGAATGAGTCCCCTGAGGCCTCCATCGTCGGCGAGATCGTCCCCGGCAACCAATTCTATGATTACCGGGCCAAATACATCGACGACAATTCCCAGCTCATCATTCCCGCGCGGCTCTCCCCCGGGGTGGAGGAGAAGGTGAAGGAGCTGGCCGTTAAGGCCTTCCAAGCTATCGATTGTATGGGCATGGCCCGGGTTGACTTTTTTGTGCGTCCCGACGGGTCCGTCTTAGTCAACGAAATCAATACCATCCCCGGCTTCACTAGGATCAGCATGTATCCGAAGCTGTGGGAGGCATCGGGGCTTACCTTTTCCCAGCTCCTCGATCGCTTGATTAAACTGGCCCTCGAACATCACCGGGAAAAGAGCCGGTCTACCCTCTTCTACGAAGAAGACGCTTAATTCGGCTGCGGCAGCTCTCGCTTTAATGCCCTTCCTTGCGGCGCTGGGGTGCAGCGGGCGGTCGAGGGGACCATTGTCCCTTGCTTGCCCCCAGGGCTTCGTGTTGATTGTTTTCCTGCAGGGAAGACAAATTGCTTTAAAGGCGGAAAGGCCCAAAGAGAAGGCCAAAGTTGATCTTTAGGGCCCATCTCCCCCTGGCCTTGCCGTCCACAAGACTGGTGATCGGGGGGACTAGCTGATATGATGGAAGGGAGAAGGCAGTCAAAGGAGGACTGATTATGAGGGCGAGCTCAAGTAAGACGACACTTGTGGAAGGTCGCCAAGCCCCTCACCCGATTCAGGTCTCAAGGGAATTACTTGAGCTTTATCAACCCGCGTTAGGTCCAACCGCGACGATTCTCTGGCTGAATATTCGCTGGCTGGCTGAGCAGGAATTGGAGGGGGACTTGATGGAAACCCTCCAGTTTTATACCGGGTTGACGAGGGAACAGATCGATGCCGGCCTGCGGGCCCTAGTCGCCGCGGGGCTCCTCGACATCCTCGACGACGGCACCCATGTGGTCAACGATCCCTTAAGCGAGGAGGAATTCCTCCGGGTATTTCCCGAAGGTTTAGCCGCGGCCAAGGAAGAACCTATAGATGATGAGCCTTTGCCCGTCAAGAATGACGATTTGCAGGCTGTTCTCAGCATCTACCACAAGAAGGTGGGGCTGCTCGGCCCGGTTCAGTATGAGAAGCTCCGCGCGTGGGTCGAGGAGAAGGGCATGGGCGCGGATGTGGTGGCCTTGGCCATCCACGAGATGGTCCGCAGCGCGCCGACGCCCCGCATCCAGTATCTCGAGGGGATCCTCAGGAACTGGTACAACGATGGCATCCGCACCATGGCCGACATGATTAAGCGCAAGAAGCCAACTAGGGCTGCGGGCGAGGGGAAGGCGGCTGGGGAAAGCTACGAAGGCTGTCCCAATGCCGGCGCCTACAGGACGGTTCAGCCCAACCTAGTTGAACGCTGGAAGGAGCTTTATCCTGATGAATGTGGCAGCTAGGGACCAACAAGTTAGTTTTGTCCCGTGCGACTTAGATGCAGAACGCAGGGTTTTAGGAATCCTGATTCGTTATCCCGACAAGATCGACGAGATCGCCGACTTTCTAGACGACAGCCTATTCTACGATCCGGCCCACCGGAAGATTTTCCGGGCCATCCGGGAGCTTTACCAAACTCGGGGCAAGATCTCCTACACCCAGGTCTACAGCAAGCTCCGCAAAGAGAAAGAACTAGACTCTCCCGACGAGCTGCTCATCGGGCTGACCCAGTCTTTCATCAGCCAGGCGGAGCTGCGCCCCAGCATCGAGGTCCTGCGGGAGAAGGCGGGCAAGAGGCGGATCCTCCAGGCAGCCCACCAGATCGAAGAGATGATCCTCTTGGAGACGGAGGAGAGCCTGCCGGCCTACCAGGCCAAGGCCCAGGAGCTCATTTTCCAAGCGGCCAACGTGGACGGGGTCGATGGGGAGATCGCCAAAGACCTCTTGACCGTCCTCAACAAGTGTTTTCTCAACCTCATCGCCAGGCGCGAAGGGAAGACTTCCCATGGGCTCACGGTCCGCTTCCCGTCCATTGACGTATTGACCACGGGCTTCAAGAAAAAGGACCTGATCATCCTGGCGGCGAGGCCCAGTATGGGGAAGACCGCGCTAGCCCTTAACTTTGCGGTCAATGTGGCCAGGCGCAATATCCCCGTGTTGATTTTCAGTTTGGAAATGGATGATGAGCAAATCGGCGATCGAATGGTCATCAGCGAGCTTTTCCGCTACCAAACGGAAAGGCCCATTTCCGCCTTCGATTACAACACCAAGCTCGGGGAAGAAGATTTCATCAAGACCCAGAGCGTCTTCAGCGAACTGTATGACCTGCCCATGAAGATCGTCGACAAGCGGGGGCTGAGCGTCGGAGAGATTCGAGCTATCGGCCGGAAGGTGAAAAGCGAATGGCCGGACCTGGGGCTGGTGATCATCGACTATCTTCAGCTCATCCGGCCGCCGGACGATGACCGGCGCAATTGGGCCCTCGTGGTGGGCAGCATCGTCAGGGAAATCAGGGACTTGGCCGGGGAGCTTGACTTGCCCATCATCCTCCTTTCCCAGCTCAACCGGGGAGTGGAGAGCCGGGAGAACAAGCGGCCCATGCTCTCGGACCTGCGGGACAGCGGCAACATCGAGGAGTACGCGGATGTGGTCATGTTTCTCTACCGGGATGACTACTACTACCCCGAACAGGCGGCCGAGAAGGGAACCTTGGGGCAAGTGGAAGTCATCATCGCCAAACAGCGCAAGGGGCCAACGGGCAAAGCGGTCCTCCGCTGGATCCCTGAGTACACCCGCTTTATCGATGAAGCTAATCGGGAGGATGTCTGATGGACTTGTTCACCCAGATGGAGCGGGTCAAGCTCCGTTTCATCGCCGCCTATGAGCGGCTCTTAGAGGAAGGGCAAATCTCCGAGGCGGAGATGGAAGGGGTCATTCAACTAATCGATCAGATGGATTCCATGGACCGGGAGGAGTTCATTGCCCGGCTGAGCAAGCTGCGGCCCCTGGAGACGGGGGATTAGACTATGCTTCCGGTGATCTTGAGGAAAAAAGAAGCTCTCCCCCTGCTGGGGATCGGCCTTTTGTTGGCCCTGCTCGGCAGCCTTTACCTATGGGGCCCCTGGTCGTTGAAAGAGGTGACCATTTACCATGGCGCCGATGAGATCCATCTTCGCACCAGGGGGCGCACCGTAGCCGATGCTCTAGAGGCCGCCGGTTTAGCTTTGGATGAGACCTACGACATCTTTCCTTCCCCCGCTGAACCTCTGCACAAAGAGACCTTCGTTGAGATCCTCGCACCGAGCGAAGTCGTCGTTGCCGTCGATGGAGAGGAGCTGCCCAGCTTGACTTCCGGGGAGCCGGTGGGGGAGATCCTCGCGCGGCTGGGGGTGGAGCTTGGGCCCTTGGACCGGGTCGAACCAGACCTGGAGGTTTTCATCGCCGAGTCCTCGCTGGTTGTGGTGACCCGGGTGCAGCAAGAGGAGATCATCGAGGAAGAGCCAATTCCATATGCTTCCCGGGAGAAGAAAGACCCGGAACTGGAAAAAGGCAAAAGGAAGGTCGTGCAGGAGGGCCGGGAAGGAATCAGAGCCAATACGGTTAGACTAACTTACGAGGATGGCGTCCTTGCCCGCCGGGAGACGGTCGCCACCCGGGTGGTCCGTCCGCCCCAAGACAAGATCATCGCCGTGGGCACCAAAATCGTCATTCGCACCCTAGCTTCGCCCCAAGGGCCCATCCGCTACCGGGAAGCTATCGAAATGGAAGCTACCGCCTACTATCCGGGGCCGGAAAGCACCGGCAAGTGGGCCGATGGCTTTACCGCAACGGGCGTGCCGGCAGGTTATGGGGTTGTTGCCGTCGATCCCAGCGTCATTCCGTTGGGGACCATGCTTTACATCCCTGGCTACGGGATTGCCGAGGCCGCGGATGTGGGCGGCGCCATCAAAGGGCGCCGGATCGATCTTTGTTTTGATACTTACCGGGAAGCCATTCACTTTGGGCGCAGGCGCGTGACCGTCTACGTCCTGGAGTAGGGGGAGGCCCATGCCGGGGGATGTGGTAGTCTGGAGGAATACCAGGGCCGTCCTGGAGAAATACGGGTTGCAGCCGAAAAAATCCCTAGGGCAAAACTTTCTGATTGACCGCAACATTCGTGACAAGATTGTTGACGCGGCGGCCATCACCGGGGACGATGTGGTGTTGGAGATCGGCCCTGGGGTAGGCACCTTAACGGAAGAGCTGGCCCGCCGGGCATCCCGGGTCATTGCGGTGGAGCTCGATGGCGCCTTGGTCCAAGTCCTCCGGGATAGACTCCCGCCCGATCGGGTCTTGGTGGTGGAGGGGGATGTGCTGGCCCTAGACCTCCCATCCCTCCTCGGGGAGGCATCCCCCATCAAGGTCGTGGCCAATCTCCCCTACTACATTACCAGCCCCATCGTTTTCCGCTTCCTTGAGTGGAAAGGGTGGGAAATGATGGTCATCATGGTGCAAGGGGAAGTCGCGGAGCGGCTGGTTGCCCGGCCGGGCACCAAGGCCTACGGCGCTTTGTCCGTGGCCGTTGCTTTGCAAGCCAGGGCCGAGATCCTCTTTAAGGTGTCAAGGCAGGTCTTCTACCCCAAACCCCAGGTCGATTCAGCGGTTGTCCGCCTCCTTCCCCGACACGACCTGGGGGTGGACCTGCAAGGTCCTTCCCTGTTAATTCGAGCCGCCTTTGGCCAGCGGCGCAAGACCCTGGCCAATGCCCTAGCTGCGGCTCCGTGGAACCCTTTAAGCAAAGAAGAGACGGAAAAGTTCCTCCTTGGCGCCGGGATTGATCCTAGCCGGCGGGGTGAGAGCCTCACCCCGGAGGAATTCCTCAGTCTATGGATGGAATTCCAAAGGGTGGGGAAAATTCAAGATGTTGCGGGCAGGAATGGGGACGAGGGGGAAGGAATGTAGGAGCAGTCCTCTGAAAGGCGTTGACGCGGGATATGGAGTATTTTATCAGCCCCAGCAAAGGTCGAATGACCATTGATGAAATGTTTGACGATATCCTGGCCTACATCCAGTCCAATCCCGAGGACAAGTACAAGCTGATCATCGGGACCGACTCCCAAAGCCGGGACGATGTCTGCTTTGTCACCGCGATCATCATCCACCGGCTGGGGAAAGGCGCCCGGTACTACTATTGCCGTGATCACCAGTTCATCGGCCACAGCCTTCGTCAGCGGATCTACTACGAGACGGCTCGCAGCTTGGGGGTGGCCAGCCGCATTGCCGATCGACTAGCCCGCAATGGCCACGGGGACTTAGATCTGGAGATCCATTTGGATGTGGGCGAAAAGGGCCAAACGAAGGACCTGATCAGGGAAGTGGTAGGCATGGTTGTGGGCAGCGGCTTCGATGCCCGCATCAAGCCCGACTCCTTCGGGGCCAGCAAGGTCGCGGATAAGTACACGAAGTAGGGCACCCTTCCCTCCCCCCGGCAGTATCATATAGCATAAGCTGCCGTCTGGGGGGCTGGTCCATGGTTCATCGTGCAGAGTTGATCATCAACGGACGACACATCCATCCCGGGGTGCGCCGCCATGGGGAGGGCATCTACGTTCCCCTCCAGCGGGCCGTACCCCGCCTAGGGGGCAGGCTGACCTTCGCCGACCGCGGCCCCTTGCTCAGCGGCCCTGGCGGAGAGCTTTCCTTGGAAGGTGACATCTTCCTGGAGGGGGACTTGGCCTACGCTCCCCTCCTGGTCCTTGCCAAGTTTTTTCGGGCAGGATGCTACTGGGACCAGTCCAGCAACACGTGGGTCCTGGGCCAGGAAGACCCCCTGCTGCGGGGAAAGTCAATCCTCCTCGACCCCGGTCATGGGGGGCAGGACGGTGGTGTTGCGGGGCGCCACTGCAATGAGGAACAGCTGAACATGGACCTTGCCCGCCGGCTCCAGCGGCTGATTGAACTTGGGGGCGGCTTTGGCCCCTTAACCCGCCTGGAAGGGGAGAGCTGCACTACCCGGGAGCGCACCGAAGCAGCCCGCACCTTCCAACCTTTCCTCCTCGTCTCCTTGCACCACAACAGCTCCTACGATCCCGAGGAACATGGCACGGAAGTCCTCCATAACGGCCGCTGGCCTTCAATCCGCCTTGCCCGCTGCATCCACGGGGAGCTGGTCGGGGAGCTGGAAACCTATGATCGAGGGGTGAAAGAGACAAACCACGCCCTGCTCCGGGAGCTTCCGATCCCCGCCGCCTGGGTGGAGCTCGTTTTCCTCTCCAATCCTGGCGATGAGGCCCTCGTCCTCCAGCCGTCCTTCCGCCAGCGGGCCGCGGCTGCCATCTACCGCGGCATCCTAGCGGCTTTGTCGTAGCTCCGGGCATCCCCTCTCCATGGCCAAGGGAGGATCACCGATAGGAAAGAAAAACGTCGCCCCCAGAGGACCAGAGGGCGACGCCTCTTTACT
>ERZ773359.4927-NODE-4927-length-13279-cov-876.490094_pt1 | contig 13279 bp, 6 predicted proteins | sample MGYA00374955_ERZ773359 | MGnify/ENA primary metagenome ERZ773359 (study PRJEB29098, sample SAMN04486028) | biogas fermenter metagenome | study: EMG produced TPA metagenomics assembly of the Biogas fermentation microbial communities from Germany - Plant 4 DNA1...
GTCTCCCCAGTCTCCCCAGTCTACAATCATAATAAAATCACTATTTCGTACAATAAACAGATAAATTTGTTTGTTTATTGAAATTTATTTCCTTATTTTTACAAAAATATTCAATAAATGTCTATTAAAGTATTAGAAGCCTCAGCTGGTAGTGGTAAAACATATCAATTGTCTATGTTTTACGTTAAATTAGCATTAGAAAACCCAAATAATTTTAAAAAAATACTCGCTATCACTTTCACTAATGCCGCTGTGAATGAGATGAAACTGAGAATATTAGATAGACTGTATTCTATAGCTAATAACAACCCCAACTCCCTTGAAGAATTTAAAGCTTTCGCTAAAGGCGGACAAATTAATGGTAAAAATATAACTCAACTATCTGATGATGATATATCTGGTGCTGCTAAAAATGTTTTATATAATATCCTGCACAATTATCAGGACTTTTCTGTATCTACCATTGATAGCTTTTTGCAAAGGCTCTTTAGAGGTGCTCTCTACGAGATAGGCGTTAAGTATAATTATGAATTAATTGTAAAAAACGACGATATCTACAGGGAGGCGGTAGATGATTTCATAGTAAATCTGCAAGAACAATATCCCGCTTTTAATTGGCTTATTAAATTTATTGAGGATAAACTCGCTCAAGATAAGTCTTTTAATTACAATAATATGCTATTAGACCTAATTAAAGAGATTAATAAAGAATTTTTCTATGATTATGAGGATGATTTTATTAATAAATTGACTGATGAGGATTTTAAACAGAAATGTTTAGATGATATAATTAAATGTTTAAATAATGTAATGAATGATTTTTTAGATAAAGCAAAAAAAATAAATGATGATTTTAAAAATATTTGTAAAAATAATAATAATATAACAGAAAATGATTTTTATCAAAAAGCAAGAGGTCCAGCTTCTTTTTTAGGTTCAAAGATTGAAAATTTTAAAAAAGGTTATGAAATAAAAAAACTTTTACCTAATAGTTATTTTAATGAAGGGTTAAATGGCAAACTCTTTAGTGGTGGTAGCACGATTACCTTGCAAAATAATGATTTACAAAAAATAAAAGATTTATTATTCTCTTATGATAATTTAATAAATAATGAAGGGAAAAATTATGAGACTGCACGCATCATTTCTAATCAAATCTATAATATAGCTCTGCTGAGTGATATTTTAAAAAGTCTAGATAATTACAAAAAAACAAATAATATCTTGCTTTTGTCTGATATAGGAAAAATGCTAAGAAAGTTTATAGAAAATAATTACATGTTTATATATGAAAAACTAGGTGTATATTATGAATATTTCTTAATAGATGAATTCCAAGATACCTCTCATGTGCAATATGAAATTATAAAACCATTAATCAATGAAAGTCTCAGCCAAGCTAAGTCAGATAATGTTTTGCTAGTTGGCGATATCAAGCAAGCTATATATCGCTGGCGTAATGGAGACTGGGAAATTATGAAAGATACCATTGATACTGACTTTCATAATTTAATTTCTAGACAAAATCTTCAAGAAAATTGGCGTTCTTATCCTAATATTGTGAAATTCAATAATTCCCTTTTTAGTGAACTTTTACAATTAACTGATTTATTTAAGGAAAAAGATGAAGATATTAGTAACCTAAGATACCAAACTAAAATCAATTACATTAAAGAAATATATATAGATACTGATAAAAATAGAGATGTAAAACAAGAAATCCCTGACGCCAAAAAAGATCAATTTAAAGATTTCCAGGGATATGTAAAACTGTATATAGCAAAAGATAAAAATAATAAAAATACTACAACAAATGAAGAAAAATCAACTACATATGATACATCAGACTCCATAGAATCTGAAGAAGATGATAAAGTACTACAATTGGTAATAAATGATGTAAATAATTTGTGGGAAAAAGGCTACAAAAACATTGGTATTCTCGTTAGAACCAATAAAGAAGCTGTAGAAGTATTCAAATATATACTCCAAAATTCAACAATTCAGGATCTTGATTTCAAAATTATTTCTGATGAGAGTATTAGCTTTGCTAATTCTGATGCCGTGCTATGGATAGTTTTTACCCTCTATGCACTACAAAATGGCTCTAATTATGCTAGATACATGTCAGAGGCTTTCTATGATTTTATAAAAACATCAAATTCAGTACCTTACAATAGTCTGATGAATAATTTAGAAAATGATGATAATTTCATGGCTCAAAACTTATATTTCAAAGCAGAGCATTTGGTAAACATTATTTATAAAGAGCTAGATGATAAAGAAAAAGTCTTTTGCATGCATTTCCTACAATTAATAAAAAATTATCAGCGGGAGCACAATAATAATGAGGTGATGTTTATTGAGTGGTTTCTGAATAATGGAGTGAAACAGTCATTGAAGATAACAGATGAAAAAAATGGAGTTCATATTTCTACTATCCATAAATCTAAAGGATTAGAATATGACGCTGTGATAGTACCTTTCATCAATTGGACTAGAAATCAAAACGATTATCTATGGTTTAAAAAACCAGATATTTGCAATTCAAATATTCCTGCATTTTTATTAAAAACTAGTGGAGATCTTGCAAATTCTCAATTCGCAGATGAATATTATATGGAAAAAACAAAAAAATATGTGGATGACCTCAATCTGCTCTATGTAGCTCTAACTCGTGCAAAAAAAGTGCTCATTGCTAATATTGAAAATCAAAATATAGGTAAAGAAATCCAGAAATGTGTAACTAATAATTTTAACATAGATGGTCTAGGAGCAATTGATACTTATAAATCAATAAATTCTAATGAAAATTTTGATATTTATGAAATTGGAACATTAGTAAACAATACTACCTATGCATCAGATGTGTCTATAGAAAATTTCCAATGGGCAGCAAAAGAAAATGTGGGCATAGAAATAAAAATTAAGAAAAATTATAGTTTATCTTCAAATGAAAAAATTGCTCATGGTGTATTGATGCATGATATTCTCAGAGTAATAGACGATGTAGACAATTGGGAGAAAAAAGCTGATAAAATATTAAAAAAATATCATAAAACATCAGAAGAAATTAAAAAAATTAAAGACAATATAAAAACTATTTTTGAAATTAACCCAGAAGTGAAAAATTGGTTTACTAATGCACAGGAGATTATTAGTGAGCGAGATTTGTCTATTTATAAGCTAGAGTCGGATAAGGATAAGCTAGAGTCGGATAAGGAAAGAAAAATGTATAGACCAGATAAGATATTTATTTATCCTGATAAAGTCATTGTTGTAGATTTCAAAACTGGTGAAAAAGATTTAAATGAATATAAATATCAAGTGAGAAATTACATAGAGATCCTACGTCAAATTTTTGATAAAGATATCGAAGGATTTTTGCTTAATATCGACAATAATGAATTGCTAAAAGTAGAAATATAATAATTAATTAAAAACTCAAAAAAATATGAAAGCATTTTTGCAAGAAGTAGCAGAATATATTTACCAAAAACATGGTGATAATCTAAAAAATCTAACTATATTGATGCCCAATCGTCGCTCATGTATATTTCTAAAACAAGAAATAGCCAAACTTTGTCAAAAAACAACTTTCTTGCCCGAAGTACTTTCTCTGCAAGATTGGATTGACGACAATTCATCTCTTACTAAAATAGAAGATGTAGTCGCCATTTTCAAATTATTTGATTCTTTTAAAAATATTTATCCTAATAAAGCAAATCTAAAAATTGAAGATTTCTATTTCCTTGGTGAAATACTGCTTATAGATTTTAATGATATTGACAATGCTCTGGTAGATGCTAGTAAACTATTTATAAATATTAAAGATGAAAATGAAATAAAAAATCTTTTCAATTTAGATTTGGAACCAGATTTTAAAGATTATTTTGATAAATTAATTAAGTATTTTAATAAATCCTTTAGTGAAAATTCATATTTAGATATTTGGAATAAATTACATGATTTATACAAACAATATAGAGAATCATTAATCAAAGATAATCTAGCTTATGAAGGTCTACAAATTAGACATTTCGTAGAAAATGAAATAGAAAATTCAAAAAATATCAATGAAAAAATCTTTTATTTTATAGGTTTTAATTTTATTACACAAGCAGAATACGCAATATTCAATAAATTAAAAGATAAAGCAAATTTTATTTGGGAATATGATGATGAATATTTAACTAATAACCTTTATAGTGCTGGTAAGCAATTGAGTTGGTTAATTAAGGATTTTCCAATGCCCGCTGATTTCAACGTTAAAACGAATAATCTAGGCGATGATCTAAAAAATGTAAAAGATAAAATAAAAATTTGCTCTTTCACTAATGAGGTGGAGATGGCTAAATATGCTGCTCAACATATTAAAAACTTAGAACAATATCAAGCGATTATTTTGCCCGATGATAGTCTGCTACCTGTGGTACTCACTTCTCTACCAGATGATATCAAGTCTGTAAATATAACGATGAATTATTCTATTAAAAATACTAATGCTTATACTCTCATAATGCAGATTTTTGATTTATACAATGATATTAGGAAAAACAATAATAAGATTTTAATATCTAAACAGAAATGGTTAGAGCTGATATATCATCCTTTTATTTATGAAAATAATTATGTCAAAGATATAATTAATAATTATTTATATCCAACTGGTGGTAATTCTAATATTCAAGAAATCAGTGATTTTATTGAAATAAATAATATAAATACTGCTGATAAGCCATTGATTGATAAATTGCTATCTATCATTAATGCTAATGGCACGATAGATTTCATGAATCATTTATTGGAGTTGCTATCGTATTTAGAGGAAAATTTAAAAACTACGACAGAAAAGAGTTCTATGCTTAAATTGGAGTTAGAGGCTATTAGACAATTATATACTAAACTACAAGAAACCAATGTTCTATTTGATCAATATAAAATAGTAATAACAGATATCAAGTTTCTAATATCATTGATAACAGAAATATTAAGGGAGATAAAAATAAAACTTGAAGGTGAACCATTGGAAGCTCTACAAGTGATGGGACTGATGGAGAGTCGTCTTTTAGATTTCCAAAAGGTAATAATTCTTTCACTGAATAATAAAATAGTTCCTGGAGACAAATACATACCTACATTTATCTCATATCATTTCAGGAAACATTTTAATTTACCAACTCAGGACTGGCGTGAGGGCATAGATGCTTTTCATATTTATAGATTACTACAGCGTAGTGAAAATATTCACCTACTATCATCTAGGTTCATAGCTGATGAAGAGTGCGATTATAGTCCGTATTTATTGCAATTAAAATATCGTGGTATAGATATCAAAAATTTCACAGATAAAATAGGCAAGTCATCACAAATAACTGAACATAAAATAAAAACTGATGCCCAAAATAAAGTAAATGACTATCTGAATAAAAACGGATTATCTCGTAATGCCATTAGCACTTACATACAATGTCCACGTAAATTTTATTTCAAATACATAGAAAATCTGACAGATACTGATCTATTTCCCGAGGAAGCAATAGAAAGAGAATTAGGCACTCTGATACATCAAGCTTTAAATAAATTATTTAATAATTATAAAAATGTAGATATTGGAATATTACAAAAAATTAAAAATAATATAGATAAAGAATGTAATGCTTTATTACCTAATAAGGATAGTATAAAAGTGCTACTGCTAAAACATCAATTAAAAAGTATGCTAAATAAATTTTTTGATGTAGAAATAAATACTCAAACATCTCATTTTCCTGCCGAGATTTTAGGAATAGAGCAAAAATTAATTCTCCAATTAAATGATGTAAAATTAGAAGGCACCATAGATTTGATTATTAAAAATGATAAAGGGATATACATAATAGATTTCAAAACGGGTAGCGAAAAAGCGGTAACTTATACTGAGGCTGAGGATCTTTTTAAGCAAAATTCTAAAATGGAATATGTTTTTCAGCTAGCTTTTTACTGCTATTTATATTGTGCTATAAATAATTCTAATAATGTTTTTGGAGAAAATATTTATTTAAAATCTTATAACAAAGCATATAAAAATGAATTAAAGAAAGATAAAAATGTTGTTGATTTTTACGATGAAAAGAATGAATTTGAAGATTTATTAACAATAACAATAGATAAATTAAAAAATGATGGAGAGTTTGAATTAACTGAAGATCAAAAAAATTGCATATATTGTGATTATCAATTGATTTGCAAAAGGGCAGGGGGGTGAGAGGTACTACTTATAACTGACAACTAACAACCTACAACAAATGTATTGCTCAACTTCTAAACTATTATTTATGTGTTTCTATGTAAAAATCATAAATTATTTTTTACATACCACCCACTTTTCACTACGTTTAATATTTTTATTACCATTACCATATATTTATTAAATGTTTTATTTTGTAGATTTAATTTGGCATATAGATGAAATTTTTATTATGTTTTCTGATTTTACCAGAATTGTAGATAACATTTATAGAACTTATTAGCATTGCTGCTTCGGCTATTGCAGGATGTAGTAGAGCCATCATGGATAAAGGTATAGCTATGACATTATAAATAAATGCCCAGAAAAGGTTTTGTTTAATTTTTTTGAAAGTTAATTTAGAAAGGCTAATGGCGTAAGGTATCACATTAAGATTACCTTTTGAGATGATAATATCTGCACTTTCGATAGCTAGATCAGCACCAGTACCAATAGCTACACCTATATCAGCAGCTTTTAGAGCTGCTGCATCATTTATACCATCACCTACCATCATAACTTTTCCCCCCTCCATTTGGTATTTTCTAATAATATCAACTTTTTTATTAGGTGAAATGCCTGCCCATAACTCATCTATACCTATCTGATCTGAAATGTATTTAGCTGTTAATTCATTATCACCAGTGAGCATTACAGTTTTGCATCCTAGATTTTTTATTTGTAGTATTGTATCAGACGCATCAGCTTTGATTTTATCAGTTATTCTTATATAACCAATTATTTTATCATTTTTAGTAACTTCTAATACTGTCTCTCCCTTTTCCATAAAATTACTATAATTATTTGCATTTAAAGGTTTACCAATAAAGTAAATATCCTCATTATATTTACCTTTTATTCCTTTGCCACTTAATTCCTCTATATCAGTAATATCAATATGTCGAAATAGCTCATTTTCATTTACAAATTTTATCAGTGCTTTAGCAAGTGGATGTATAGATTTTTCTTCTATATTAGCTATAATGTTTAGGACTTCATTAGTTAAATTATGGTCTATTACTGTTAATTTTCCTTCAGTAATAGTGCCTGTTTTATCAAAAATTACAGTATCAATATCTTTTGCCATTTGTATAGCTTCTCCATTTTTAATAATAAGTCCTTTTTTAGCAGCTACACTACTAGCATTCACAAGAGCCATTGGTGTAGCTAAGCCCAATGAACAGGGACAAGCAATTACAAGTGTAGCAACAAAAGAAAAAATTGCAGTAGATATAGCACCACCATCAGTAATGATCCATGGAAAAATTTTTGAAATTTTTGATAAAAAAGGAAGATAAAGTTCATAATTAAAAAACCAGAAAACACCACTTAAAATTGCTAATACTAAAACTATAGGAACAAAATAGCGAGTTATTCTATCAGCCATAGCTTGTATTGGGACTTTAGAAGATTGCGCTTCTTCTATAAGTTTAATCATTTGATTAATAAAAGTATCAGATCCTACTTTTTCTACTTTTACTTTTATTAAACCATTTTCTACAATAGTACCACTGAGTACACTATCACCAATGGTTTTATCTATTGGTAGTGGTTCGCCATTAACCATGGATTCATTTATATAGGCTCGCCCCTCCACAATAGTACCATCTAGTGGTATTTTTTCACCTTGCCTGATAATAATTATATCGTCTATTTTTACAGTATCTATCGGGGCTTCTATTATCTTATTATTTATTAAAACATTAGCACTCTCTACTTTCATTGACATCAAGAGTTTTATTTCTTTGACGGCATTATTTTTCATTTTGGATTCAATATATCTACCTACCAGATTCAAAGACACTAACATAGCTGCCACAGTTCCAAATGATAAAACATTTAACCCTGCTATAGCTAAAATATTAGTTGACCAAGCTGAGATAGCCCCAATAGATAATAAAGTATCCATATTTGTATGTAAATGTCTAAGTGCTATCCACGCATTACTTAACATTTTTTTACCAGTTATAAAAATTACACAGGAGCTAGCTATTAGTTCAATTATTAAAAAATAAGGAATATATATACCACTCATATGAAGTATCATAAGTATCATTAATGGAATAGTGATAGCTAATGATATATACATATTCTGTCTAGCATCTACGAATTGCTTTTCTATTAAATCTTCTTTTGGAGCTTCGGTAGTGGCATTATAGCCAACTTCTTTAACTGCTTTTTTAATATCTTCGAATTTGATATTTTCATCAGCTATTACAAATGCTTTCTGAGTAGCGAGATTTACAGATACATATTTGACGCCATTGATCTTTTTTATAGCATTTTCTACATTTTTTACACACATAGTACATACCATTCCTGATACAATAAATGAAAATTTATTTTCCATAATATATTATTAATTTTTTTCAAAATTATAACATATTTAAACAAATAAAAAAGATAAAATACAAAGGGCAAAAGATAGATTAATATGGTAAAGTAAAGAAACGTTACTAAAATAGTAGATCCTAATATTTTGAAAGATTTCTATATTTTGTCAAAATGATATTATACTGAGATGATTATTCAAAAAATCATATTATTAATAAATGAAAATCAAGATCGATAATGTTAATTTTTTCTTAACTTTTAGAAATAATTTCATTTATTAATTATTTGTATTTTTGTCATCATAAATTTTGTTTAATAATTAATATAAAATCATCATAATAATGGTTTCTACATATACACCAGATTTTTTACAACAATTTGAAAAAATAAAATTTGATATACGAGCTAAAAATTATGCTAATATATATTTTGCTTATGGTAAAGAATCATATTTTGTAGATCAATTACAGCATATAGTAGAAGATGAAATCTTAGATCCGAGTGAAAAAGATTTGAATTTATATATTATTTATGGTAAAGACACAACTATTGCAGAAATCATAAATATAGCTGAAAGCTATTCATTTTTAGGCACTTATAAAGTTATTTCTATCAGGGAAACTCAAGAGCTGAACTTATCAAATTTTGATTTACTCGAAAAATATTTTCAAAAACCTATGCATGAGACTATACTTTTCTTTGGTTATAAAGATGATAAACTCAATAGTAAATGGCAAACATTACTTAATAAAAAAACCTCGAAAGTAATAAAATTTAATAGTAAAGGTTTATATAATTATCAAGTACCAAATTTTATCCAAGACTACGCTAAATCCAAAGGATATAATATTAATCCGCATATCAGTCGAATATTATCAGATAATCTCGGAACAAATTTGTCTGTAGTTATTAATGAATTAGAAAAATTATTTATTCTAGTGCCAGATGGCGGCGAAATAAATATGCAAGTAGTAGAAGAACTCACAGGAATAAATAGACAGTATAATGTGTATGAATTACAAAATGCTTTAGCAAAAAAAGATATTAAAAGTATTCAAAACATAACTTTGTATTTGGCATCGAGTGAGGAGAGAAGTGCTCTATTAATGGTAATACAAAATTTGTTTAATTTTTTTACTCAATTACTTATTTATAAACAAAACAAAAAAAACAAAAATGAAACAGAACTGGTAAAAATGTTACGATTATCTCATTCGTTTTTTTTAAAACAATATCAACAAGCCGACCAAAATTATACTTATGCATCTATTATAAATATTATATCTCTACTTCGAGAATATGATCTCAAGGCTAAAGGTGTAGGTAATCGATCTTTCGAACAAAGTGAATTATTAAAAGAATTAATTGTTAGAATTTTAAAATCATGATACAAGTTTTAGAAGTAAAAACAGAGAAAGACATAAAAGAGTTCATAGATTTTCCTTTCAAAATTTATAAAGGTGACAAAAATTGGGTACCACCTCTGAAAAATGATGAAAAAAAAATGTTTTCACCTCATACAAATCCAGAATTAGAATTTTGTGATACACAATTTTGGTTAGCTAAAGATAATGGCAAAACCGTTGGGCGTATAATAACGATGATAAATCATAAATATAATGAAAAGGTAAATAAGGCTTATGCACGTTTTTTTAAATTTGAATCAATAAATGTCGAAGTGGGGGAACAATTACTATTATTTGCTGAAAATTGGGCAAGAGAAAAACGTTCTACTCATATTCATGGTCCTTTAGGTTTTTCCAATCTTGATAATCAGGGTTTATTAATTGAAGGTTTCGAATACTTACCATCTATTGCTTCTACATATAATAAGGTATTTTATAAAGACATTTTTGATAAATTAGAATATCAAAAAGAAAATGATTGGATAGAATTCATTCTATATCCAGAAGATTGTATAGATGAAAGGATATTAAAATTAAATGAAACTATAAAAAAAAGATATAATTTAATAGTAAACTCATTTAAAAAACGAAAAGAGTTACAACCATTTATACCACAAGTGTTAGAAGTATTAAATCAAGCTTTTGCTGAACTTCCTTATGTAATACCTTTTGATGAAAAGACAGGTAGTTATTATATAGAAAAATATTTTTCTTTATTAAATCCGAATCTTATAAAAATAATTACAAATAAAGATGGAGAAGCAGTTGCTTTCATAGTAGGTTTACCATCATTATCACGAGCTATGCAAAAAGCAAACGGAAAGCTCTCACCCTGGGGTATATACAATATATTTCGAGCTATAAATCATCCCAAAGTTGTAGATTTAGCATTGACAGCAGTATTACCGCAATTACAGAGACAAGGCGTAGCAGCTGTATTGATCACTGAGCTACAAAAAGAATTGATACGTTATGGAGTAAAAGAAGTAGAGACTACAGGAATTTTTGAAACTAATACACAAGCAGTACAAACCTGGAAAAACTTTAAACATATTCAGCATAAGCGTAGACGTTGTTATGTAAAAGAATTATAATAGTTATTTTAAATATAACGTTTTATTTATAACCTGATTTTTATGCAAATTATTCTTTAATTATATACATAAGTATTGCTTAAATATTTCTCATTAACTACTATTTCAAGGGTATATGTATATTTTGAGTTTAGAAAATATTAAAAAAAATAAGAATAATTAACTAATTAATACGCAAATAATCAATATAATTTTTATTAATATATTAAATTTGTATTATAAAACAGAAGGGTGCTTAGTGTAATTTTTTTATAATTTCTATTATCTCAATCTTCAATAATTTTTTTATGAGGTAGATCTAATTCTTTATAAAAGCCACTATCTAATTTGTCTTTAACTTCATTAAAAGCTTTTATAGTAATTTGAATATCCTCGAAAGAGTGAGCTGCAGAAGGAATAAGTCTAATAAGAAAAATTCCCTTAGGAACAACTGGGTAAGTAACAATAGAACAGAAAATATTATAATTTTCGCGAAGATCTACTACTAAATTAGAAGCTTCTCTATCACCACCATTCAAAAATACAGGAGTAACAGGAGATTGAGTTTTGCCAAGATCAAAACCAGCATTTCTCAATCCATTTTGCAATGTATGCACATTATTCCAAAGCTTTTCACGTAGTTCAGGCATAGTTTTTATCATTTCTAAGCGTTTTTGAATACCTAAAACCATAGCCATAGGAAGGGATTTAGCATATATTTGGGATCTCATATTATAGCGTAAATAATTAATAACATTTCTAGGCCCAGCAATAAATGCACCTATGCCAGCGAAAGCTTTTGCAAAAGTACCAAAATACAGGTCTACTTGAGATTGTAGTCCGAAATGTTCATCTGTACCTGCTCCTGTTGGTCCCATAGTGCCTATGCCGTGAGCATCGTCTATGAGTAAACGAAAATTATATTTATCTTTTAGGGCTATAATACCAGGTATATCACCTAATTCAGCTGTCATTCCATAAACACCTTCTGTGATTACTAAAATTCCACCTCCAGTTTCTTTTGTTAAATTTTCAGCATGTTGCAGTTGTTTTTCTAGGCTTTCCATATCATTATGTTTGTAGGTAAAACGCTTACCTATATGTAAACGCATCCCATCTATTATGCAAGCATGAGCTTCTTCATCATATACTATCACATCTTTTCTATTTACCAAGCTATCTATGATAGAAAACATACCTTGATATCCATAATTTAATACAAAAGCATCTTCGCGTTTAACGAAATCAGCCAATTCTTTTTCTAATTTTCTATGTTCTTTTGTATGTCCACTCATCATTCTTGCACCCATTGGATAAGCTAATCCATATTCAGCAGATGCATCAGCATCTATTTTACGAACTTCAGGATGATTAGCTAGACCTAAATAATTATTTAGACTCCATACAATCATCTCTTTACCCATAAACTTCATACGAGGTCCGATTTCCCCTTCTAATTGAGGATACATAAAATATCCATGTGCTAGTTCATAATATTTGCCTAGGGGTGTGTCATTTAAATTAAATTTTTCAAAAAGATCCATAATTTTTTTGCAAAGTTGGTTAATTTTTTTTAAATAGAAAATATTTGCAGTTTTTGATAAATAAAAACAAGAGTTTTTATTTAAAATATTAAGAGGGAAATTGTTTAGAAAATTAATCAATTCGGAAAACTAACATATGTTAAAATCAACATATGTTTTATTTACTAACTCTCTATACCGATACCACGCCCACCTGTCCGAGGATGCAAGGTTGAGCATTCGCCCAGTATTGCTTACAGTCTTGCCTGTGAGGTATTTACCCATCACTACATACCACATAATGTAGTTTTGCAGGTATTTAGTAGCTACGCCCCTAAATTTGAAATATATCCAATTAGTGAATTCACTAGCTTTCTTCTTGACAGTACTTAGGCTATATATACCTCGCTTTTGTCTATGGCTAGTTACTATTTCTTTATGCTTGATTACATTTCTTCTAACCTTTTTGAATGCTTTTTTATTACTGCTACACATGACTCCATCCTTTGGCATTTTAGCCTTCAAAAATTGCTCTATCTGTTCTGAACTTAGCTTTTTGCCATCAAATTTTTTGAATAATAAGTTGCCAGCTCTGTCTGTAGCAGCCAATACGGCTACTTTCTTTGGCTTTTGCTTCCTAGCTCGCTTCAGCTCTTCGGCATTTTTGTATATTCT
>ERZ773359.4928-NODE-4928-length-13276-cov-8.220785_pt1 | contig 13276 bp, 12 predicted proteins | sample MGYA00374955_ERZ773359 | MGnify/ENA primary metagenome ERZ773359 (study PRJEB29098, sample SAMN04486028) | biogas fermenter metagenome | study: EMG produced TPA metagenomics assembly of the Biogas fermentation microbial communities from Germany - Plant 4 DNA1...
ATCTATTCTAAACAGCGGACTGTAAACAAAGAAGGCAAAAATGTTGAAGTGCAGATTGAGGGCAGGCATGATCCCATAATTGTGCCCAGGGCTGTTATTGTAGTGGAAGCCATGACTGCCATTACTCTGGTGGACTATTTATTCCAAAGAATATTATCAAGAATGGATTTAATCAAAAAAGCTTTGTTATGACAGGCTCAGAATAAAATCAGCCAGATCTTCAGAAGCATTGGGTCTGGCCAGTTTGTTCATCCGGCTTATCATGGTCTGCACCTTGTCGTTGTTTGACAAAAGCTGATATACAGCTTCGTCAATAGGAAAAGTTTTGGTGATTTTAACAGCCAGCCCGTTATTCAGCAAAAATTCAGCGTTTCTGTCCTCTTGCCCCGGAATGGGGTTTACTATAGCCATAGGGAGGCCCTTTGCCATGCTTTCTGATATGGTAAGCCCACCGGGCTTGGTGACAATGCAGTTAGCCGCATCCATCATTATATCCACGTTATATACAAAACCAAAATTATATATTTTTTTATTAAGCTGCATTTCATCGATTTTTCCCCGTAGGGTTGCATTGTTGCCGCATACGGAAAGAATCTGGAAATCCATATCCAGCTTGTCCAGATGCCTGATAATTCCGGTGACCTTCCCAAAGCCCATGCTTCCGCTCATTACCAGTATGGTGTCTTTGTTTTCAATATTTAAAATAGCTCTGGCCTCTTCCCGGCTGATTTTTTTTGAAAATTTCTTATGAATGGGAATCCCTAAAGGCTTTATGTTCTCCTCGGGAATCCCTTTTTTAACAGCCTGCCTGGTCAGTAATTCATTGGCAATTATATAGTAGTCCAAATCTGTTTCTTCCCAGAAAGGATGAATGGTATAATCTGTTACAATACCTATGGATTTGACCATGATACCCTTATATCGTATCTGAGTCAGAATCTGAGCAGCAAAAATATGGGTACATACAATTACATCCGGTTTGTAATCTGAAATATATGCAGCCAGTTTTTTTGCAAAAACGGAATTTGTTAATTTGCTGATTGACATTTTAATATTATTGCTTTCCAGCTTTTCAGCCAAACGATAAATCCTCCCGTAAAGAGCAGGTGTTAATTTGGTGGAAAGCAGGTAACCCTGGGAAATAGTATCCTTTAAAAGCGGATTTATGTATTCAAAAGTGTCCAGCATAACACAATCCACATTTTTGTCCAGCAGGGGTTCCATGGCAGCCTTTCCTGCCTGATTATGGCCTTGTCCTGCAGTAACTGATAAGAAAAGTACCTTCAAAACAATATCTCTCCTCTATAACTCTGTCATTTACTCCCTGATTTCGGTTTATATGCCGAATTGCCGGATAAAGCGAAGGAGACGCCTGTATCATCTTTATTCTATCTTATTATAAGATATATTTCCATTTATTCTTTTGTCGAAAAAAAACAAAAGAAGAAGCCGCTTAAATTAAGCGGCTTCTTCATGGTTTGTTCTTAATCCTCTTCAATTCCCAATCTTCCAAAGCATCTTCCATTACTGAACAGGAATACGAGAATCAGGAAGAAGAAGAGCAATTCGGATCCGGACTTGAACAGACCGCAATTGCAGAAGAATATTACCAACAGCAGGAAAAAGAACAATAAACTGTCGTCATTTCGGCTTCCAAAAAGCGACATGCCTTAACCCCCTTTTAACAGTATTGTAAGGTCCCAATACCAGTATATGAGGGAGTTAAGAATGGGGTGATATTTGGTTATTTATACATCCCGTATAAGGGACCATAAGCAGCACAAGCCCTATAATCTGCCCCTTGAGGATCCATGGCGCCAAAGGCACTCCATACATCAGGACGGAATATTCTTCCCTCAGGCACATTATGCATGGCTACAGGAATTCTCAGTATTGAGGCAAGAGTAATCAGATCGCCGCCGATATGGCCGTAACTGACTGCCGCATGGTTGGCTCCCCAATTATTCATTACGGAATAAACATCCTTAAATGGACCTTCTTTTCCATTGATTATAGGTGCAAACCAAGTGGTCGGCCAGGTGGGATCCGTTCGAAGATCAAGGGTGTCATGAATATCCGGATCCAGGTGTACTGAATAACCTTCTGCAATTTGCAGAACCGGCCCCAAACCTTTTATAATATTCAGGCGGATCATGGTCATAGGCATACCGCCTTTGGACTGGAAGTCAGAAGAGAAACCGCCTCCTCTGAAATAGTCGGTATTGGCAGGCCGCCAAAGAGTAGCATCCAGGCATCTGCCCGCTTCCTCAGGAGTGATTTCCCAGAAAGGCTTCATGGCAGGTTTCCCGTCTATCTCCTGTTCTCCTGTAGCATCCAGGGTACAGGCGCCGGAGTTTATAAGGTGGATTATTCCATTGGCAGCCAGACCGGTTAATTTTTTACCTGTTACCCTCTCTACCGATTCCGGACTCCAATAGGTTCGGACATCAGCGAATATCTGCGCTGTATTGGTAAGCAGGTGGCCAAAGATCATGCAAGCGCCGTTTAAACTGTCATTCTCTGTAGCTACAATGAAAGGTTCCCGAATGCCATTCCAGTCAAAGGAGGAATTCAGCATAGCCTCCATAAAATCCCCGTTGGGCATGAAATCGGTCCACTGCCGCTGGCCCTGGAAGCCGGCAGCCAGAGCATTTCTGCCCATTGACTCTTCCACATATCCCATTTCTGCCAGTTTGGGATTGCCAATCATCAAGTCACGGGTAATCAGCATCATCTTAACTACGGTTTCCCAGTCTTTGTCCTTTTCTTCACGGCTTCTCGGATTCCGGTTAATATCTTTGCCTTCTTTACAGTTTTCCCTTGTCCAGGCAATAGCCCTTTCAAACTCTTCATGATCAAATATATCTAAGTTCAAACGTCTGATAAACTCTGACATATCTATTTGTTCTACCCGCATTCCCAGGTAACTCTCAAAAAAGTCATGATTAACCATAGAGCCGGCAATGCCCATGGATGTGGCCCCTATTGCCAGATAGGATTTATTGCGCATGGTCGCTGCTGCCAAAGCGGCTTTTGCAAATTGCAGAAGTTTTTTCTGAACATCTTCGGGTATGTCAACATCTCCTGCATCCTGTACATCTCTTCCGTAGATGCCAAATGCAGGAAGCCCCTTTTGAGCATGGGCTGCTAATACCGCCGCCAGATAAACTGCACCCGGACGCTCGGTTCCGTTAAATCCCCATACAGCTTTAGGAATAAGAGGATCCATGTCCATGGTCTCGGAACCATAGCACCAGCAGGGCGTTACGGTAATGGAGACTCCCACACCTTCTTTTCTGAACTTCTCAGCAGTCTGAGCTGCTTCTTTCACGCCGCCGATGCAGGTATCTGCAATAACGCATTCCACCGGAGCCCCGTTTGAGTGACGCAAGTTCTCACTGAGGAACCTGGCTGTTGCCTTTGCCATATTCATGGTCTGCTCTTCCAGGGACTCCCGGATGCCCTTCCTCCTTCCATCTATTACCGGACGAATTCCGATCTTGGGAAGTGCTTCCTGATAACGGTTGACTATTGGGGTGACCTTAATGTTACTCACATTTGCCATGATCTACTCCTCCTTGAAATTATTACTGGCTGCACACTAAGAGTATCGAGTAAACGCAGGTACCAGGAGCCAGGATATTCAGTTTTATCTTATATTTTTATTTTAAAAATAGTTCAATAACCGGTACTATCACAGGCGGTTTAATGTGGGGAATGTTTAATACAAGCAAGTCTTCTCCTTCCAGCCTGCCCAGGCTGAAATGCTTGCTGTTTCCTTCGGTGAAGAGTATTTCGCTGCCGTCATGCAGGAATTGAGCATATTCTACTTTGCCGGCCAGTCCTTTCAGTTCAAGGAAAGCAAATGGATATTCCATGAGGTGGATATATAAGCGTTTGCCGTCCTGGCTTTGAGTGAAGCGGCAGCCTTTCGGCGCAACGAATTCCGGCTCTGCCATTGTACATCCGTAAATGGAGCGGCTGTTGTATTTCATCCAGTCTGCAAAAACTTTCAAAGCATTTTCAGCCCGATAGTCTATGTAGCCTCTTGCAGTAGGCCCGACATTCATCAACAGATTCCCGCCCAGTGAAACGGTATTGATAAGCATATGTATCAACATTTCAGGGGTTTTCCATGACATTTCATCCCGGTGGTAACCCCAGGAACCTGAAAAGGTCTGACAGGCTTCCCACACAACCAATTCCCCGGTTTCTTTGTGCCGGATCCACTCCTGAGGCTGATATTGTTCTGGTGTCCAGATGTCCTGATCTATTCCGGAACGATTGTTAATGATAATGTGTGGTTGAAGTTTTCTTGCCAGAGAGATCAGCTTTTCCGACTCCCAGTCATCTTTTCCCTTGCCTCTCATCCAGGGTTTGCCTTCCATCCTGCTGTCAGGGTAAGAGAAATCAAGCCAGAGAATATCTATACTGCCGTAATTTGTAAGCAGTTCAGTTATTTGATTCCGCATATATTCAGCATATTTGCGTATATCACGGTCCTTGCTTTGTTCATAGGCATCTTCGTCATCCCGTCTTGGATGAATCGGGTCTATCGGAAACTCCGGATGATGCCAGTCAATCAGTGAATAATAAAAGCCTATGCGCAATCCTTCCGCTCTGAATGCATCAACAAATTCTTTAACCAGGTCTCTGCCTGCCGGCGTGTTTGTGCTCTTGTAGTCCGTGTACTTGGAATCAAACAGGCAAAAACCCTCATGATGCTTGGTAGTCAGAACTGCATACTTCATACCTGCTGCTTTCGCCTTTTTGGCCCATTCCTTCGGGTCGAATAAATCAGGATTGAAATACTTAAAATATATATCGTATTTCTCCTCGGTTATTTTTTCCCGGGATTTGATCCACTCATGACGTGCCGGCATTGCATATAATCCCCAATGAATGAACATACCAAACCGATCGTGAACAAACCAGCTTGTATCACCCGGGGTTTTTCTGGTTACATAACTGGACATATGATCTCTCCTCCTTTTGCTCAGGGAATGAATTTATGATTTATTAAATAATTACCGAATGGATTCCAATGGCTCAGGAACATGACCGAACTGTACTTCAGGACCATTTGCCGGTGCTGCCCATTTTACTGCATTGATAATGACTTTTTGAACTTCAGACTTGTAATAGATAGGATAGGTTTCGTGTCCCGGACGGAAGTAAAATATTTTACCTGCACCCCTGTGATAACAACAGCCGCTTCGAAATACCTCGCCGCCTGCAAACCAACTGATAAACACCAATGTATCCGGAGCAGGGATATCAAACCGTTCACCGTACATTTCCTCATGGGGAATTTCAAAGTATTCTCCAAGACCTTCTGCAATGGGATGACCCGGCTCTACTACCCAAATTCTTTCCTTTTCTCCGACTGCCCTCCATTTTAAGTTGCAGGTTGTTCCCATTAACTTCTTGAAGATTTTTGAGAAATGTCCGGAATGAAGGATAATAAGGCCCATACCGTCTAACACTCTTTTATATACTCTCTCCACTGCTTCGTCTGAAACCTCATTATGGGCAGTATGACCCCACCAAATCAAAACATCTGTTGAATCAAGTACTTCCTGAGTCAATCCATGTTCAGGCTCATCCAAGGTTGCGGTTCCTGCATTAATACCGTCCTCTTTGTTTAAAAATTCTGCGATAACTGCATGCATGCCGTTTGGGTAGATTTCTTTTACCTTCTCGTTTTTTCTTTCATGCCTGTACTCATTCCATACAGTTACTTTTATCGGCCTTCTCATTTAACAGCCTCCTTCCTTGTTCATTAAACTTCATTAAATATATTGATAATTTTCTACATTCATACCTTGTTTTCCTTTATTATATTCTACCATAATTAAGCCGATTTGGAATTGACAAACAAAAGTGAAATTGCTTTTTAAGAGCGTAAATCAAAACCTGCATAAAAGAAAAAACGGTTCGGATATAAAATATCGGAACCGTTCTTTTGTTCAGCCGAATCACTTTTTAGGCGGACATTTTGAACCGCACTCATTCCTTGAATACAGATAATTAAGTTTATGTGCATGCTTTTGTTCATCGGTTATGATTTCCACCAGCATATTAATATGCCTACGTTCCTTCATTGCATATAGTATTCTTCTATACCTTTCTACGGCAGCCAACTCATCAAATATGGCTTCCTCTATTCCTTCACAGCATGTCTTAGGCATTGTAATTTTTTCTTCCGGAGCCTCCGGCAGCACATGTCCTGTTATCTCACAATAAATTGTCCTGAGAAGCTGCCCATGCTTTTTCTCATCCAGGATAATGCTTTCTATTATTTTTTTGGCTTCCTTGCTGCACAGTTCCTTCTCACAAAGTTTAATAAGCCCCTCATAGAATTTTTTATCCTTCGCTTCCCCCATCACCGATTCTTCTATCAGATTAAGAGCTTTTTCCAGGTTTGCGGGATAGGTATAATAATCCATATCCGGCTTCGGGCATTCAACCGGCGGCGGTTCCGGTGCCGGGGGATAAGGCTTTGGCGGAGGAAAGGGATGAGGAGGCGGAAAGGGCATTTCCCTCATAGGATAGTAAGAGTGCGGAGGAGTATTGTAGAAAAAAGGATAGCTGTCATAGTTCATAATGGTTAAGCCCCCTTGCATATATTTCTTCTCTTACCATACTATGCGCATCCCGTGAGACAGTTACAAAACAAAAACCGGAATTATCTCAATGACAGCTGTGCGGGCATTGACACATCTTTCAGTATGCCGGTCAGATAGGCTATAACAACCCCGTAGTTGGTCATAGGCACCCCCGCGGCTTTGGCTTTTTCAACCCGGGACAATACATGTTTCCTGTTGAACATACAGGACCCGCAGTGAATAATCAGATCATAAGCTGTTAAATCCGCTGGAAAATCCGAACCGCCGGCAACATCTACCTTAAGGCCTTCCCCGATCCTTTTACGCAGCATGGCAGGAATCTTCACCCTTCCTATATCCTCATCAAGAGGCGCATGGGTGCAGGCTTCGGCAATAAGAACTTTTGAGTTTTCCGTCAGTAATTCAATGGCAGCGGCACTTTTGACAAAATACTTCAAATCTCCCTTATAACCTGCCATTAAAACGGAAAAGGAAGTTAAAAGGCTTTCCTTAGGTTTTCTGTCATAAACATAGCGGAAAGCCTGGGAATCTGTTATGATCAAATGAGGCGGTTTTGCCGATGCCTTCAGTCCATCCTCCAGTTTATCCGTTGTAACGCATTGAACAATGCACTTTTTATCCAGCAATTCTCTGATTACCTGCACCTGAGGCAGTATAAGTCTCCCTTTAGGCGCCTGAATATCCTGGGGCATCACCAGCAGTACCAGGTCTCCTTCTCCAGCCAGATCGCCGGTAATGCTGTCTGCCTCAAAATCCTCAGGCAGAGAGCGGATCAGTTCTTCCCGAAGCAGATCAATTCCCTGTCCGGTTTTGCTGCTTACCGGGATTACGGGTATTGAAAAAGTATCTTTTATAATCTTTGCCAATGCTGTTTCATTGTTAAGTCTGTCTGTTTTGTTCAGAACCCCGATTACCGGAATCTTTTTTTTCTTTAGTAATTCCAGCCATTTTACCTCTGTATCGGATAAAAGGCGCTTATTTTCAAGCAGCCCGGAATAGCAGGACTTAAGAGTCATTCCGTCCAGAACCAAAATAGCGATATCGGTTTTCTCAGCTATTTTTTCTGTCTTTTCCACTCGCAATTCCCCGATGCTTCCTAAGTCATCAAAACCGGCAGTGTCTATAATAACACAAGGACCTATGCCGTGAATTTCCATAGACTTATATACCGGATCGGTGGTTGTTCCGGCCACGCCGGAAACAATTGAAATATTCTGACCGGTCAATAGATTCACCAGGGAGGATTTTCCACTGTTCCTGAGACCAAAAACAGCTATATGAACTCGATTCGCTCGTGGAGTTGCCTGCAATGACATAAACTTTCACTCACTTTCATCTTAAGCTTGCTTCTTTAATCTGTTTAATAAGAAGGGTGGGAATCAGAACCTGAAATCCCGTTCGCCTGCATCTATTCTGTTAAGATAATCAATAGTCATTTTTTTGACCTTTTCATTGGGAATGCCCTCCAATTCCTTTTGAATCAGCCTTTCCCCATGTATTATGGTGTCTTCCCCCGCATAGTCATCCAGATATTCTTTCAGGGTCAACAGGGCATTTGGCTGACAGCAGTTGGCAATTTGCCCGGACTTCACCAGGGACATGAACCTGTCTCCAGTCCTGCCTTGTCTATAACAGGCTGTGCAAAAGCTTGGGATATAACCAAGCCTAAGCAGCCAGTTCACCACTTCATCCAAGGTTCGTCTGTCTTCTACGTCAAATTGGGCTGACTTTTCATCTTCCGGCTCATCTTCCGCATATCCGCCTACGCTGGTGCGTGAACCGCCGCTAATCTGTGTTACACCCAGCTCTAATACTCGTTCACGAGTTTTCTTGGATTCCCTGGTAGATACAATCATTCCGGTATAAGGTACTGCAATTCTAAGAACTGTAACTATTTTTTCAAACTTCTCGTCTGAGATGGCATTGGAAAAATCCTCCGGGTTAATGTCATCAGCCGGGCGGATCCGGGGCACGGAAATAGTATGAGGACCGACTCCATATACTGCTTCCAAATGTTCAGCATGCATCAGAAGCCCTGTGAAATCATAGAGGTACATATTAAGTCCAAACAAAACACCAAGGCCTACATCATCTATACCGCCTTCCATTGCCCGGTCCATGGCCTCTGTATGCCAGGCATAATCATGCTTTGGTCCTTTCGGATGCAAGGCTTCGTAGTTTCCCTTATGATAGGTTTCCTGAAAGAGTATATAAGTACCTATTTTGGCTTCCTTAAGTTTTCTGTAGTTCTCCACCGTAGTTGCCGCAATATTTACATTTACCCGGCGGATGGCCCCGTTTTTATGTTTAATTGAATAAATAGTATCTATCGATTCCAGAATATATTCCAGAGGGTTGTTGACAGGATCTTCTCCGGCTTCCAAAGCCAGACGCTTATGACCCATATCCTGCAGTGCAATAACTTCTTTTCTGATTTCTTCCTGGGAAAGCTTCTTCCTGCATATATTCTTGTTCTGGTAATGATAAGGACAATATACGCATCCATTGACACAGTAATTGGATAAATACAGGGGCGCAAACATTACGATACGGTTCCCATAAAGCTTCTTTTTGATATCTTTTGCAAGCTGAACCATTTCATGATTAAGTTCTTCAATATCACATTCCAGAAGCAAGGCACCTTCACGATGAGTTACCCCCTTCATATCCCTTGCCTTTTCTATTATAGATCCAATCAGCTCATAATTGCTCTTATTCTCCTTTGCCCACTTTATGGTTTCCATAATTTCTTCATGGCTGATAAACTCTTCTGCTTTTTTTGATTTTACATCATACATCTAAAAACTCCTCTCCTCTTGGCTTGTAGTCTCCACGGTCTATTACGATTTCATATCCGATATCTGCCATTCTGTTTTTCAGACAGCCGCTGCATTCTGCTGCCTCTTCCCCGGTGCATATCTTGTTATCATATAAAAGATATTTTTTACGAACGGATACCGGTGACAGATTAGGCATTACCACATTTGCACCTGCCAAAATTCCCCGCTCCCTCCCCCTGGGATCTATGGTTCCCAGTGCTGTAGTGGCGGGCAGAAGCACATCGGGAAGCATTATGCGAAGCAGGGAAAGCAAAAATATAGTTTGTTCCAAGGTCCCTGCAGCCTTGCCTGCAAAAGGCGTATCCTTATGAGGGATAAAGGGGCCTATGCCTACCATGGCAGGTGAAAGTTCTTTCAAAAACAACAAATCCCTGGCCAGAGTTTCACAGGTCTGCCACGGCGAACCTACCATAAACCCTGCGCCTGTCTGAAATCCTATTTCTTTTAAAACACGAAGGCATTTCTTTCGGTTTTCTAATGACAACTCCGGAGGATGCAGCCTTTTGTAATGGTTTTCATCTGCTGTTTCGTGTCTGAGAAGATACCGGTCTGCACCTGCGTCAAAGAGCCGCTGATATGAGTCCCTGGCTCTCTCGCCGAGGGACAGGGTCACGGCGCAATCCGGGTGATTTTTTTTGATTTCCATGATAATATCCACTAGAATATCGTCATCGAAAAAGGGATCTTCCCCTCCCTGCAGAACAAAGGTTCGAAAGCCAAGATCATAACCAATTCTGCAGCACTCCAAAATTTCTTCCTTTGTCAATCTGTATCGCTGGGCATTTCTGTTGGATCTCCTTATGCCGCAATAATAGCAGTCATTTTTGCAGTAATTGGTAAACTCAATAAGGCCTCGGATGAAAATCCGGTTTCCAAAGATACTTAAGGCAGTCTTCCTGGCCTTCTCAGCGGTGTATTCAACAAGAGACTGAGAAATATTGTCCAAGAGGAAAATGAATTCTTTTTCGTCTAAAATTCTCTCCTCTTCCAATTTATCAATCAATTTATAAAGGATATTATTATTGTTCATACTACCTCCATTTAGTCACATGCTTTCAGTTCGCCTACTTGCACTTAATCACGGCCGTTATATCTTGGAATAGATTGTTTTTACGCTTACATCAGGAAGCATGCCGATTTTTCCGCTTAAGGCGCTGATTATATTCTCAGGAGCATCCAGCACAATACTGATTACCGCCACATTTTCTTTGGCTTTGGGAATGCCCATTCTTCCGATGATGTATTCCCTGTAATCATGCAATATGGCATTTAGCTTAGGTGCTGACTCCTTGCTCTCCAATATAATTCCAATCAGTGCAATCCGATTCTTCACTTCTGACAACCTCCAAAATATAAAATCCCTGTGCTTAAAGGCACAGGGACAAAATTATAATATATGGAAAAATATAATTATAAAATCATATACACATATGGTATATGCAGCATTCATCCATATACATCAATTTTCAGCCTCTCGCCTTCTTGCTCGGGACGAACCCTTGCCTTCAGCACGAAATTTGATAAATATTTAACTAAGTATATAGTAGCAGAATACCATGCCAAATACAAGACCTATTTATCAATAAATTTAATTTGGTTATTCAATGTAGACCTGAAACATTCATGCAATTTTTAAAATAAATATTGACAATAAACCAACACCTATTGTATTATTGTACTAGATGCTTAATACAATAGTACAGTGATGCTGTTCAGTAACTCATAATTATTCAGAGCATCGGAAAGGATGTGATGCAATGTCATGGGACTTGTCATCTGACCGGCCTATCTACACTCAGTTAATTGAGCAAATAGAACTCAGAATCTGTTCCGGGGTTTACCCTCCGGGTTCTAAAATGCCGTCGGTCCGGGATCTGGCACAGGAGGCATCTGTGAATCCCAATACTATGCAAAGGGCTCTGGCCGGGCTAGAAGAAACAGGACTTTTGTACACTTGCCGCACCAGCGGCCGCTTTGTTACAGAGGACCGGGCCAGGATCAAAGAGGTAAAGGCCAGGCTGGCCAAAGATCATGTTAAAGCATTTCTGAAAAAAATGAAGGAACTGGGTTTTGACCATGAAGAAATTTTGGAAATCTTAAGAGATTTTTCAGGAGGGGATAAAAAATGACTTATATACTTGAAAGTGAAAACCTGACCAAAGAATTCAACGGAATTACAGTCCTAAAAAATGTTAACCTTAAAATACCCAGGGGGCGCATTATAGGGCTGCTCGGACCTAACGGCAGCGGCAAAACAACTTTTATAAAACTCTGTAATGCCCTGCTTACTCCCACTTCAGGGAAACTTCTTATCAATGGTAAAAAGCCCGGTGTAGAAACAAAGGCTGTTATATCCTACCTCCCGGAACGCAGTTATCTCAACGATTGGATGAAGGTATCAGAAATAATTGGGTTCTTTAGGGATTTTTATGAGGATTTCAATGCACACAAGGCCTATGACATGTTGAAAAGCCTGAACCTGAATCCCAATGACAAGCTGAGAAACATGTCAAAAGGCACCAAAGAAAAAGTTCAGCTGATTTTGGTTATGAGCAGGGAAGCCCAGCTCTATCTTCTGGATGAACCAATCGGGGGAGTGGACCCTGCAGCACGGGATTATATACTTGATACAATCTTGCGAAATTACAACGAAGATGCAACCCTGATCCTGTCCACCCATCTTATTGCTGATATTGAAAAAATACTGGACGAAGTGATTTTCCTGAAAGAAGGACAGGTAGTTATGCAGCAAACCGTAGACCAAATTAGGGAAGAAAGCGGAAAATCCATAGACTCTTTATTCAGGGAGGTATTCAAATGCTGAGGAAACTTATGAAATATGAAATCAAAGCTACTGCTCGCATAATCATTCCCATGCAATTGGCATTGCTTATATTTTCCATCATTAACAGGCTGATAAATCCTTTTAGTTCATTAGAAAAGGCAAACAGTTTTAACCTGCAAGTATTCATCAATGCAATGAGCATATTTATTTACTTTGCTTTAATCGTCGGAGTTATTGCCATCACGCTGGTAATAGTTATACAGCGATTTTACAAAAACCTGCTGGGTGATGAAGGGTATCTAATGTTCACCCTGCCCGTAAAAGTTAATCAGCACCTATTAAGCAAACTCATTACTGCTGTTTTCTGGATGATCGTCAGCGGCCTTTCCCTTATATTTTCCGTTTTAATTATCTCCTGCCGCAGCGGCTTAAGTACGGAACTGGCAGAGTTATATAAGGCGCTTAAAAACATGTTCGGAACAACCGGCCTGATCGGTATAGGCTTATATATCTTGATTGCCCTAACTCACGGCATTCTGGTTATCTACAGCTCCATCTCCTTAGGCCACCAGGTAAACAATCACAAAATCATAGCTTCCTTTGCAGCCTTTTGCATATTATATTTAATTACACAGATAATTTTAGCCATTTTACTGCTTTTACTTGCTTGGTCTTATGGCTTCTTAGAAATAGGAGCAGCCGATTTGCAGTTTGAACCTGCAATGCTGTATAAAATTTTGCTGCCAGTTTCAATAGTTCTGATTCTGCTGGGAATAGGTCATTTTCTTCTGAATAATTATGTTTTGAAGCACAGATTAAACCTGGAATGATTTCGCGGAAAAGCAGATAAAAAAAAGGAAGCTCCGATATTTTCGGACACTTCCTTTTTTATTCAGGGTGTATCAAATTTTCTTTTGGTATTTATATATATATTTTGGCACACAGTTATTTTTTCAGATCAATAATATGAACTGTGGCAATGCGGTCTATGGAACCAATTGCGAGGGTATCTTCCGCATTAT
>ERZ773359.4933-NODE-4933-length-13267-cov-4.534060_pt1 | contig 13267 bp, 11 predicted proteins | sample MGYA00374955_ERZ773359 | MGnify/ENA primary metagenome ERZ773359 (study PRJEB29098, sample SAMN04486028) | biogas fermenter metagenome | study: EMG produced TPA metagenomics assembly of the Biogas fermentation microbial communities from Germany - Plant 4 DNA1...
TCATACTTAAAAAACCCCTCCAAGATACGGAGAATTAGATAATCATCATTTTTATTCTGTCCATAGCCTCTACAACATTTTTTCTGTTCCCGAAGGCAGTCAGGCGGAAATAGCCTTCGCCGTTATCACCAAAACCTGCTCCCGGGGTTCCCACTATACTGCAGTTGTTGAGAAGGAAATCAAAGAACTCCCATGAAGACATATTATTCGGGCATTTCAGCCAGATATACGGTGAATTGGTGCCCCCTGTAAACCAAATGCCAAGGTCGGTCAAAGTATCAGCTATAATGCTTGCATTTCCAAGGTAGTAATTTATCTGCTCTTTTATCTGATTCATTCCCGCTTCTGTAAATACTGCCTCTGCCCCTCTTTGCACTATGTAGGGCACTCCGTTGAATTTGGTTGTCTGTCGTCTCAGCCACAGCTTATTCAGGGGGACTTTATCTCTTACAAGTTCATGGGGTATAACGGTATAACCGCATCGGGTTCCGGTAAATCCGGCAGTTTTTGAGAGGGAGCAGAACTCAATGGCGCAGTTCCTGGCGCCGGGTATCTGAAAAATGCTTGTGGGGAGGCTTTCATCCTTAATAAACACTTCATAGGCGCTATCAAAGAGAATGACTGCATCCCTCTCCAGGGCCCAATCCACCCAGATTTTTAATTGTTCTTTTATATAAACAGCTCCGGTAGGATTGTTGGGTGAACAGATATAAACTATGTCCCCTTCAGTTTTCCCGTCGGGCAAAGGCAAAAAGTTATTCTCTTTATTACCGTTAATAAATTTGATTTTCCGGCCGGCCATTATATTCGTATCCACATACACAGGATAGACCGGGTCAGGAATGATTACCGTATTGGCGGAATCAAATATGTCCAGGATGTTGCCGATATCGCTTTTTGCTCCGTCACTTATGAACACTTCACTTGTGTCAAGCTTGACGCCTTTTTTGGCATAGTAATCGCATACGGCCTGTCTTAAGAAACCGTATCCCTGCTCTTCCCCGTAGCCTTTGAAGGTATCGGCACTTCCCATCTCCGAAACAGCTTTGTGCATTGCCTCCACCACCGCCGGGACAAGAGGAAGGGTGACATCCCCTATTCCAAGCCTGATAACGTCTTTTTCAGGGTTTTGCTGTTTGTATTCATTAACTTTTTTTGCAATCAGTGAAAAAAGATAGCTGTCTTTTAATACTAAAAAATTATAATTTATTTTCATAATAAAACCCTCTTTTTAATCCCAGATTGTCAAACTGATTGTGAATCAGCATCCAGTGCTGCTTCTAAAAGCCCCATAAACAATGGGTGGGGCTTGTTTGGCCTGCTCTTGAATTCCGGATGATACTGGACTCCTATAAAATACTTTTTATCGGGAAGCTCAACTGCCTCAACCAGCTTGTTGTCGGGTGATGTTCCGCAAAACACCATTCCGTGTTTACTGAAAAGCTCCCTGTATGAATTGTTGAATTCATATCTGTGGCGGTGCCTCTCGCTTATCAACAACTTGCCATACAATTGCTGAAATTTTGTCCCTTCCTGTGTTTTACAGGGATAAGCCCCCAATCTCATGGTTCCGCCTTTATTGATAATTCCAAGCTGATCTTCCATCAGGTGAATAACCGGATGAGGGCCGTCCTCCTTAAACTCGGATGAATTGGCATCCTGAAGGCCACAAACATTGCGGGCAAACTCTATTACGGCTATCTGCATACCAAGGCAGATTCCAAGATAGGGTATATTGTTTTCCCTTGCATACTTGCAGGCGGTAATTTTCCCTTCAATACCCCTGTCACCAAATCCGCCGGGTACAATAACTCCATTTATTCCACCCAGTTTCTCAGCGACATTCTCTTCTGTCACACATTCGCTGTCCACCCATTTAATTTTTACTTTGGCGCCTGTATGATATCCTGCGTGATTTAAACTTTCAATAATTGAAAGGTATGCGTCAGGAAGCTTGACATACTTGCCCACAATGGCAATAACAACTTCTTTCTGGCGATTTTTAATTTTCATCACCATATCTTCCCATTCGGTCAGATCCGGCGCTTTGGTTTTTAAATTAAGCTCCCGGCAAACCACCTCGTCAAGGCCGTTTTTATGAAGCATAAGGGGCGCTTCATAAAGGCAAGGCAGGGTAAGGTTCTCAATCACACAGTCGGGCTTGACATTGCAGAACAGGGATATTTTTGCCTTGATATCATCGTCCATGGGCTCATCGGCACGGGCAATGATAATATCCGGTGAAATACCCATAGCCCTTAATTCTTTGACCGAATGCTGGGTAGGCTTTGATTTATGTTCGTTGGAACCCTTCAGAAAAGGAACCAGTGTAACATGAATAAAAAGGCAATTTTCATTACCTTTTGCAAGAGAAATCTGTCTTATGGCCTCCAAGAATGGCTGGCTTTCTATGTCTCCCGTGGTTCCGCCGATTTCTGTTATCAAAACGTCGCAACCGCTTTTTTCTGCGCCATTGTATATAAAATCTATTATTTCACCCGTTATATGAGGGATGACCTGAACTGTCTGCCCCAGATATCCTCCGGTTCTTTCCCGGTTAAGTACATTCCAGTAAACCTTTCCCGAAGTCAGATTGGAGAATCTGGTTAAATCCTCATCTATAAACCTCTCATAATGTCCCAGGTCAAGATCGGTTTCAGCTCCGTCATCGGTTACGAACACTTCACCATGCTGGAAGGGGCTCATCGTCCCGGGATCCACATTCATGTACGGATCCAGCTTCTGAGCTGCAACCTTCAACCCTCTTTGTTTCAATAATCTCCCCAGACTTGCGGCGGTAATACCTTTTCCAAGTCCGGACACAACTCCACCCGTAATAAAAATAAATTTTGTCATATCATTTCATTCCTTTTCTCTTGCTAAAAAGTATATCTCTTTTGTTCATGCATAAATGAACTTTATAATTCAAAAACTTCATATTTCGATTACGCCCTCAAATACCTTGACGCAGCCTCCGGTCATGAGAACCCTGTCATCGGTGTAGTTTATAATAAGCTCGCCTCCGGCAAGAAGCACCCGGATGTCCTCACCCTTGTTGCAGTATCCGTTTAACACCGATGCAACTGCCGCTGCGCAGGCTCCCGTCCCACAAGCAAGTGTTTCCCCGCTTCCGCGTTCCCATACGCGCATTTTCAACGTATTTCTGTCAATCACCCTGACGAACTCAGTATTGACCCTTTCAGGGAATACTTCATGATTCTCGAAGCATGGCCCCAATTCGGTCAGATTAAGGCTGTCCACATCATCAAGGAAAACCACGGCATGGGGATTGCCCATGGAAACGCAGGTGATTCCATAGGTTTGGTTTCTGACTTTTAATGGGGCGTTTATAACCCTGTCTCCCGGTAACAAAACCGGAATTTTTGAAGGATCGAGCTCCGCTCTTCCCATGTCCACTTTAACCGATGTTACAAAACCGTTTTCCGTGTTTACATCAAGAGTTTTAATTCCGCTTAAGGTTTCTATCTTTATCCGGTCCTTTATGCAAAGGCCGTTGTCATAGAGGTATTTGGCAACACAGCGGATTGCATTTCCGCACATTTTGCCCTCACTTCCGTCAAGGTTGAACATTCTCATTTTTGCATCAGCAATACTGCTTCTGCATATCAAAACAATTCCGTCACCACCTATTCCAAAATGACGGTCAGATAAAGTGACGGCAAGTTTTTCAGGACTTTCTATTTCCCTTTCAAAACAATTAATGTATATATAATCATTCCCGCATCCGTGCATTTTCGTAAACTCAAGCACGTCCACCTACCTCCTTTATAAAAGCATCAAACAAATAGTCCGTATCTTTGGCCCCCCGCAACCTTCGGGATGGAACTGCACTGAGAAGGTGGGTGAATTAAGATATTTAATTCCTTCGCAGGTATTGTCGTTCATATTTATGAATGAAAGCTGCGCAATTGACTGGTCAATGCTTTCATTGGTAACACAATATCCATGATTCTGGCTTGTTATATAAACCCGGTCGGCTTTCAGATCCTTGACAGGCTGGTTGGAGCCCCTGTGTCCGTATTTGAGTTTTCTTGTTTCAAAACCGTGGGCAAGTGCCAATAGCTGGTGCCCGAGGCATATGCCGAAAATGGGAACCTTCTTGTTTATAAGCTGCTTTAAATTGTTAATAATCCCCGGATTATCGGCGGGATCTCCCGGTCCGTTGGACAGCATTATGCCGTCCGGATTCTCTGCAAGTATTTTTTCGGTTGTTGAATCATAGGGAAGCACGATCACCCTGCAATCTCTTTTTGCCAGCTCTCTTACGATGTTTTCTTTATACCCGAAATCTAGAAGAACAATGGTATATTTACCATTGTCGTTAGCAGTTATTTTTTCTTTTACAGAAACACTTTCCACAGCCTGTTTTACCTTATAGGCCCTTATTTCATCCAAATCCGCTTTTTCAGGGTTTCTGGTAATAAGACCGTTCATTGTACCATGTTCGCGCAATGTCTTGGTCAGTTCCCTGGTATCGATTCCGCATAACCCTGGTATATTGCGCTCTTTCAAAAAGGTATCAAGATCACCTTTGCTCCTGAAATTGGAGGGGTTTTTGCACACATCCCTGGCAATGCAGCCATATGCTGCAACAGATTTACTTTCAAAATCCTCCGGTATAACACCGTAATTTCCTATAAGCGGATAAGTATGCATTATTATCTGCCCATAATAGCTTTTATCGGTGAGGGTCTCAAGATACCCTGTCATACCGGTTGTAAAGACGATTTCCCCCAGCACTTCGCCTTCCGCTCCGAAAGAATAACCTTCGAATATTTTTCCTGTTTCAAGTACCAAGAACGCTTTATTCTGCATTTTCCCCTCCAGCTATTAATTGAGAGCTAATTTACCCCCAATTAATATTCATATATTTTCAGAATTTCCTCGGCCACCTTTCTCTTTGGCAACCTCATATCCATGGCTTGTTTTTCAATATATCTGTGGGCCTCGGCTTCAGTCATGGAAAGATTAGAAATCAAAATACACTTGGCTCTGTCCACAATTCGGATATCTTCAATTTTTTGCATCAGCTTCAGGTTTTCTTCCCTTATCGCCTTGATCTTTTTACTTGTCGCCGAAGCCAGTCTTAACGCATTCCAAAGCAAAGAATTGTTAATTGGTTTTGCTATTGTGATAACGCCGTATTCCTCAACCCGGTAGGATATCTCATCAAAGACTTCAGATTTAACCAGCAGAATTACCTGGCTCGTTTTTTTCACGGCAATGTCCCTGGCAAGATTTGCGCCGAATTCGTCCGGAAGAGGAGAATTTACGATGCACAAATCATAGTCTTTATCAATCAAAACCCGCCTCGCTTTTCCGGCGTCAGAGACAGAGTCGATATCTTTAACGGACGCTTTCTGCAATATCTTTGTCAAATATTCAGTACTTTTATCTGAAAATGATACAATTAGCGCACTGTCCATAGCATCCCATCTTTCTCATACCTCCCCTGTGGCTGTTTTTTGACTTCCCCCTGTAAAATCTTCCGGTGTTCAGGTCAGTTATATGTGTACATCTGCTTATACGGGTTTTTAGCATTTGGTGTAAGCTTGTAAAAAGGTCTTCCCAGGATTTCATCCATGTCAACACCGAACAATTCTGAAAATTCTGTCAGGTATTCCTTAATTGAATCAATATCAGATTCATCTGCGGTGTTCATGCAGACCTGTTTGGGAAGGTACTTAAGCTTTTTGGGGCTTCTTATAAAGATCTGGCCTCCGTGCATTCCCGTACCTGTAAAGTTACCCACAGGAACATCTTCAGAGTTCAGGCCCAATACAATGATGATTCCTCCGGCAAGGTATTCACCCAAAAAGCTTCCGGTGGTTCCTCCAACTACAATAACCGGCTTTTTGTCCTTATATTCCTTCATATGTATACCTGTGCGGTATCCGGAATCACCTTTCACATAAATCTTTCCGCCACGCATGGCGTATCCCAGAGCATCTCCGGCATTTCCGTTAATAATTATTTTTCCGTCATTCATTGTATCTCCGACGGCATCCTGGGCATTTCCGTTCACTACTATGGTGGCTCCGTCAAGATAAGCGCCCAGCGCATTTCCGGGCGTACCGTTTATAGTGATTGTCTTTCCTGAGGCGCCGCTTCCGATGAAACGTTCACCGTAACAACGGTCAATAACAACATCCTCATCAGTGTTCCGGATTATTTCATTAAGAGATCTATATCCCAAATCATGCGCCAATAGATTCATTTTTTATACCTCCCAGTTTTTCTGCCCGCGTCTTCCTGCTGAAGGCCATAAGTCCCGGCATCTTGCAGATAAGTTCAAAATTCAGCGTGTCAAGCGGAGTCCTTTCCCTGATGAGCGAAGTATATATTCCCGCCTTCTCAATATTTCCAATAAGAATAAATCCATTTAACCTGTTATTTGAATAAAACAGCTTCTTATAGTTTTTTTGTTCGGAATCAGAATATACTTCTCCGGTATAGGTTCCCGCAGTCATTATGTGAAGACCGAACAAGCCGATTGAGTTCATGGGGAACGCCTTGTCAAATACAAAATCAACTCCCGACATATTCATTCCCGCGCACTCTCCCTGCATGTAAGCATTTGGAAGAAGTGCCATTACCTTAGCTTCCTCTGAGGAAATATCAATACTCTCGCTGCAGTCACCCGCCGCATAGATGTCCGGGATTGAAGTTCTGCATCTTTCATCTATGATAATGCCTCTGTTTGTTTTCCCTCCTATATCCTTTATCAGGGATATATTGGGTCTCACACCGACTGCCAGCACCAGTACGTCAAACTCAATTTCCGTATTGTCGCTCAGATATGCGATATTCCCCTCGAATTTCGCTATCTGCTGTTTCAAATAAAACTTTATATTATGCTCTTCAAGGTGCCCTTTTACTATTGCAGAGCTTTCTTCATCAAGAATACTTGAAAGAACTTTAGGGGCAAGGTCCACACAGGTAATCTCAACATTCTTTTTACTGATTCCCTCGGCACATTTGAGGCCTATGAGGCCCGCTCCCACAATAAGTACCTTCATATTCTCCTTAAGTACGTTGTCCAGGGCCCTGGCATCATCGAGGGTGTAAAAAGTGAATTTATTTTTGACCTCGTCCAGTCCCGGCATGGGCGGAACAAATGGCGAAGATCCGGTACAAACCAAAAGTTTGTCATAACTTACAGATGTTCCGTCATCAAGGATGACCTGCTTTTTCTCAGGCTCAATCCTTACTGCGGTTTTATTAAGCATGAGTTCGCACTTATTGTCTCTGTAAAAATTGTCACCCCTGTATTTCATTCTGTGTTCGTCGGTTTTGCCCAATAAAAGGTATGAAATAAGCGGCCTTGAATAAACATGATGACTTTCATTGCTGATTATTACAATGCTGCCCTCTTTATCATTTCTGCGGATCGCCTCAACCGCGCCCACCGCAGCAGTAGAATTACCGATAATTACATATTGCATACTTAAGCACCCCTTTCCTCGAACACGATTGCTCCGTTGGGACAACCCAGAACACATTGGGGAACTCCCGCATGAGTCTTTATACAGAGCTCACATTTCTGAATTGCTCCGTCATCGGAGGGCTGAACTGCGCCATAGGGGCAGGATAATACACAGGTATAGCAGCCAATGCACTTTTCCTTGTCGATTGTTATGATGCCGTCGTTCTTTGAAAGTGCGCCTGTTATGCAACCCTTCACACAAAAGGGCTCATCGCAGTGGCGGCATGAGACCGCAAAACTTATACCGTCCATTTCCTCAATCCTGATTCTGGGACTGATTTCAATGTCTTTTAAGACTAAAGCCATGTCTTTTCCGCCCGTTGATGCAAATGCGCAATAATATTCACACAAGTGACAACCAAGGCACCATTTTTCATTCACATAAACACGTTTCATTACTTTTACACCACCAGAATGCAATTATTCTATTCCCCCGCATGCTTGATTCCCAATATCTCAAGCTCTTTCTCATTAAGACCCACACCTCTTAGCATGAGCCGGTTGCCCTTAAGGGCTTCTATTGAGTTAATGCCCATACCGCCCATCATTTCTTTAATTTCGTGTTTCCAGGCGGTTATGAGATTGACAAGTCTCTTATATCCCAGATTGGGGTTAAGGCGCTTTACAAGTTCCTCTTTTTGGGTTGCAATACCCCAGTTGCATTTACCGGTATGGCAGCTACGGCACAAATGGCATCCAAGGGCAATCAGAGCCGCAGTTCCTATGTAGACTGCATCAGCACCAAGAGCAACTGCCTTTACGACATCGGCACTGGAACGGATACTGCCTGCAACCACCAGGGAGACATTATTGCGGATACCCTCATCACGGAGCCGTTTGTCCACACTGGCCAGCGCCAGTTCAATGGGAAGCCCCACATGGTCACGAATACGTGTGGGAGCAGCGCCCGTTCCTCCCCTGAATCCGTCAATGGCAATTATGTCAGCACCGCTTCGTGCAATTCCGCTCGCAATGGCGGAAACATTATGCACAGCGGCAATTTTTACTATGACAGGCTTCGTATAGCCGGTTGCTTCCTTCAGGGAAAATACCAGTTGCCGCAAATCCTCTATGGAATAAATGTCATGGTGTGGCGCAGGAGATATGGCGTCGGAACCCTCGGGTATCATACGGGTTTTTGAAATATCCCCGACTATTTTTGCTCCGGGGAGATGTCCTCCGATACCGGGTTTAGCGCCCTGGCCCATTTTTATCTCAATTGCGGCGGAACTGTTAAGATACGCCTTGTGAACTCCAAAACGTCCGGATGCTACCTGTACAATTGTGTTTTTGCCGTATTTATAGAAGTCCTCGTGGAGGCCACCCTCACCGGTGTTATAAAGAATACCGAGTTCGGAAGCAGCCCTTGCAAGGCTTTCATGTGCGTTATAGCTTATTGAGCCATAACTCATGGCGGAGAACATAACAGGGACCGAAAGCTCTACATGGGGAGGCATAACTTTCTTTATACGGCCGTTCTCGTCCCTTTCAATATTCTGGGCTTTGGAACCAAGCAGGACCTTGGTTTCCATAGGCTCTCTCAAAGGGTCTATTGAAGGGTTTGTGACCTGGGAAGCATTGAGCAGTATCTTGTCAAAATACACGGGATACTTTTCAGGATTTCCCATGCTTGACAGCAAAACTCCTCCACCCTCGGCCTGCTTATAAATCTCCTGAATACTTTTTCCGGACCAGTTAGCGTTCTCCTTGAAGGTATGATCGGTTTTTACAATTTTCAGGGCCCTTGTCGGGCACAGGGACACACACCGGTGACAGTTCACGCATTTGGAATCATCTGCCACCATCTTTTTGATATCCTTCAGATATTCATGAACTTCGTTTGCGCATTGCCTCTCGCACACGCGGCAGGCGATGCAGCGGTCATAATTTCTTACCACTTCATATTCTGGATATATGTAATTAACAGCCATTACGATTTTCCTTTCTCAAGTGTGATAATTACTCCTTCGCCGCCTTTTGGTGACCAGACTCTGTCCAAGTCATTCTGAATAACTCTTATTGCAGCTTCTTCACTGGCAACGTAAAACATGTCATCTTTTTCTCCCACCACCATACTGCGAAGCTTGAGTCTGTCATTGAGGGCCATAAGCCCGCCCTCAAAGCCTACAATTATGGAGAAGGGCCCGGTAATTAACAATGAATCGAAAGTACTTCTTAAAAATTCAAGCTCTTCCCTTTCTTCCTGCGGTTTCCTCTCTATTGTTGACCAGAAGGGAGCTGCGATAACCGAGCAGACCTCCTTTAAAGTAAGTCCTTTCTTTCTGTTAAGATAATCGATAATATAGGTAATTACTTCGGTATCTGTCTGTAAAGTGCATTTGTATCCATACATTTCAATTGAACGGCGGTTGGCATCATAGGAAGATATTTCACCGTTATGCACCACTGAATAATCAAGCAGTGCAAAGGGATGGGCGCCTCCCCACCATCCAGGAGTATTTGTAGGGTATCTTCCATGGGCTGTAAAGCAATATCCCTCATATTCCTCCAGACGGTAGAAACGTCCCACGTCTTCGGGATATCCCATTGCCTTGAATACACCCATGTTCTTTCCGCTCGAAAAGACATACGCACCCTTTATGGACGTGTTAATCCTGAAAACACATTTAACTACAAATTCTCTCTCATCCAGCTGGCTGCTGGCAAGTTTGGTCGGCAGCGGTGTGACAAAGTATCTCCATATCAAAGGTTCATCCTTAATCTGCGGTACCTTACGGGTAGGTATTTTCGAAAGGTTTATTATGTCAAAATGCCTTTCTAAAAACTCTTCACATTCCTTTTTGGCAGCAAAGTTGTCATAAAACATGTGAAAAGCGTAGAAATCCTTGTATTCCGGATAAATACCATAGCCTGCGAACCCTCCGCCAAGTCCGTTGGAACGTTCGTGCATAACAGATATGGAATCTATGATAAGCTCGCCGGAAAAGCGTTTTCCCGATTTCGAAAAGATACCCGATACTGCACACCCTGATAAATTTCTGAACATTCCTTCTCTCACGTTTATTTCCTCCAGCAAAAAAATAAGGCATTCATCACATAGTACAAATAAGGGCACACAGCCAAATAGGCTTGTTTGCCTGTAACTATCTGATGAACGCCTTTGTTCATATGGCTTATAATACTATAATCCAATATTTGTGTCAACGGGTTTTGAATAATTATATATAAAATATTGCAAAGTTTATAATGAAATAAAATCCAATCCCATAAATTTTAGTGATTTTTGCAAGTTTGAAAAATGAAAATTGCACGATTCTCAAAAAAATTTTTAAAAAAGTATTGACATTGTTTTAACGCCATGCTAATCTTTTTTCATACAGCAAAGGTGCTGTGGATTTAATTTGTCCGCGGCACCTTTGCTTTTTTTGTTTCCGAAGTTACAAGATTCCCGGTTCCCTGCCTGCAATCTCAGATTGCCTGGGTAGGCGGGATTCAAAATAATTCTTGAAAGGAGCGAAAGTATGAGTCAATTGACAATACCAAAAGGGTACAAATCACTGTTAAGCCTGTATGATACCCAAAGTGCAATAGGAAGGATAAAGAGGATTTTTGAGGATAATCTTGGCAAAGCCCTTAATCTGAAAAGGGTCTCAGCACCATTATTCGTTCTTGCCAACACAGGAATTAATGATGACCTTAACGGTGTTGAACGTCCTGTTGAATTTGATATTAAAGAAACCAAAGGCTATGCCCAGGTTGTACATTCATTGGCAAAATGGAAACGCCTGGCACTGCATAAATACGGATTTCCTGTAGGTGAAGGTCTATATACCGACATGAACGCCATTCGCCGCGACGAAGATATGAGCAATCTCCATTCAATATACGTAGATCAATGGGATTGGGAAAAAGTTATAGACCGCGAAACAAGAAATGTTGAAACCCTGAAGGACACGGTGAGAAAAATAGTAGGTGTTATATGTGACACTCTTGAAGAACTCAAAAAGCTTTATCCGGTCATTACACTGGATCTTTCAAGGGAAGTATCATTTATAACCACACAGGAACTGGAAGATATGTACCCGGCCCTTTCACCCAAAGAACGTGAAAACGAATATTTAAGGGATCATAAAACTGCTTTTATTATGCAGATCGGAGATACATTGAAATCAGGCATCAAACATGACGGAAGGGCACCTGACTATGACGACTGGAAACTCAATGGCGATATCCTTTTCTGGAACGACATTTTAGGATGTGCTTACGAAGTATCCTCCATGGGTATTCGTGTAGACAGGGATTCATTGGATGAACAGCTCTCCAAGGCGGGATGCGACGACAGACGCAGTCTGGAGTTCCATAAGATGCTTCTTAATGATGAACTGCCTTTAACCATGGGCGGTGGAATAGGACAATCAAGAGTATGCATGCTTCTGTTGCAGAAAGCCCATATAGGTGAAGTTCAGGTATCGGTTTGGGATCAGGATACCATTAAGGGCTGTAAAGAAGCAGGAATTGAATTGCTTTAATTTAGGGAGGGAATTCAAGTGTCAAATAATAATAATAGTCATAATATAACCGAAATATTTGGCAGTATGGTATTTGGGGATGCCGTTATGAAAGAACGGCTGCCAAAAGATATCTATAAAGCTCTCAAGAAAACCATTGCCAACGGAACACATCTGGAACTTGACGTAGCCAATGTGGTTGCCACTGTTATGAAAGATTGGGCTATCGAAAAAGGAGCTACCCATTTCACCCACTGGTTCCAGCCCATGACAGGTGTTACCGCAGAAAAACATGACAGTTTCATTGTTCCCGACGGCAGCGGTAAAGCCATAATGGAGTTTTCAGGAAAAGCCCTCGTAAAAGGTGAGCCTGACGCATCAAGCTTCCCTTCCGGAGGCTTGAGAAGTACCTTTGAAGCCAGGGGTTATACAGCATGGGATCCTACCTCTTATGCTTTTGTAAAGGGCAATACTCTGTATATTCCCACAGCTTTCTGCTCATACAGCGGAGAAGCCCTGGACAAGAAAACTCCCTTGCTCCGTTCCATGCAGGCTCTCAACAAGCAGGCGCTTCGTGTCCTTCAGTTATTTGGCGTTACTGATGCAAAACGCGTGGTGTCATCTGTAGGACCTGAACAGGAATACTTCCTGATAGACAGGGATGTATATTTGAAAAGGCCAGATCTTATGTACTGCGGAAGAACTCTGTTCGGCGCACGCCCGCCAAAAGGACAGGAAATGGAAGACCACTACTTTGGTACCATTAAACAGCGGGTTTCAGATTATATGCGCGAACTTAACGAGGAACTCTGGAAATTGGGAGTATATGCAAAGACTGAGCATAATGAAGTTGCTCCTGCACAGCATGAGCTTGCGCCCATTTACTCAGAATCCAATATTGCAACAGATCACAACCAGTTGGTAATGGAAATGATGAAGAGTGTTGCGGCAAAACACAACCTTGCTTGTCTGTTGCATGAGAAACCTTTTGCAGGAGTAAACGGCAGCGGAAAACACGTTAACTGGTCTGTCGCCACTGACACAGGAATAAACTTGCTTGAACCTGGTGATACGCCGTTTGAAAATGCTCAATTCCTCCTTTTCCTTGTAGCAGTAATCAAAGCTGTGGACGATTATCAGGATCTTATGCGTGTTTCTGTTGCAAGCGCTGGCAACGATCACCGCCTTGGTGCCAATGAAGCGCCTCCTGCAATAGTTTCTATCTTCCTTGGAGACAAACTTACTGAAATACTGAACGCTTTGGAAAACGACACATTATATACAGGCAAAG
>ERZ773359.4936-NODE-4936-length-13263-cov-10.242429_pt1 | contig 13263 bp, 15 predicted proteins | sample MGYA00374955_ERZ773359 | MGnify/ENA primary metagenome ERZ773359 (study PRJEB29098, sample SAMN04486028) | biogas fermenter metagenome | study: EMG produced TPA metagenomics assembly of the Biogas fermentation microbial communities from Germany - Plant 4 DNA1...
CAGCTTATCAGTTATATAGATTTAACTTATGGAAATTTTTCAGCACGTAATTATGATATCGCTGTTACTAAAGTTACAGATGACAGGTCTTATCATCCTATAAGGGAGTATTTAAAAAGCCTGCCTGCGTGGGATGGAATGGAGAGAGCTGATACTCTTCTTATTGATTATTTAGGTGCTGAGGATAATGAATATGTAAGAACTGTAACAAGAAAAGCTTTTTTAGGTGCTGCTGCAAGAGTATTTAAGCCTGGGATTAAATTTGATTGGATGCTTGTATTAAGCGGACCGCAGGGAATAGGCAAAAGCACATTGATACAAAAACTGGCAGGAGAATGGTTCAGTGATTCTTTAAAGCTTTCGGATACAAAGGATAAAACAGCAGCTGAAAAACTTCAAGGCTACTGGATATTAGAAATAGGAGAACTTGCAGGAATGAAAAAGGCAGAAGAAAATGAGCTGAAAAATTTCTTATCCAGTCAGAATGATATTTACAGGGCTGCCTTTGGAAGAAGAGCTACGCCTCATCCAAGACAATGCATTTTTATAGGCACAACAAACGAAAAAGGCTATTTAAGAGATACAACAGGCAATAGAAGGTTTTGGCCTGTAAAGGTTTATGGTTCAGAAAAGAAACCATGGCAGATTACTGAAGAAGAAGTAAAGCAGATTTGGGCGGAAATTCTTGTAAGATATGAAGCTGGAGAAGAACTAAAACTTCCAGATGAACTTGAAGAATATGCAAACCGCATGCAGAATGATGCATTGGAAACAGATGAACGTCAGGGAATCGTTGAAGATTACTTGGAAATGCTCCTCCCTGACAATTGGGAAGAAATGGACTTATATGAAAGGCGGGAGTATATAAGTGAATACCATAATAAAAACAGTCTTATTCCTAAAGGTACAAACCGTCGCACTCAGGTTTCAGTAATTGAAATCTGGTGTGAAGCTTTCGGCAAAAATAAAGCAGACCTTGAAAGAGTTAAATCTTATGAAATAACTAAAATACTAAGAAGAACAGGTGGCTGGGAGCCGGCTGAAAAAATAGCTGCTGGAGGCATATACGGAAACAGGAGAGTTTGGGTGAAAAAATAACAAGAAACTTTTAGTTATGGTTTGGTTAGTTTTTAGTTATTTATATTGAGGTTAGTAATTTGAAGGTTTATAACACTTACAATAACTAAATAACAAAAAATATTATATATAGTTGTTGTAAATATAGATATAGGCATATATATGCCTGCACGCCTATACGCGCGTATATATATAGGGATTTTTAGGTCTGGTTAGTTTTAACCCTTCAAAAGCTTGAAAATACAAGGTTTTTAACAATAACAAAAGAACTAACTGAGAGTAAAGAATGAAACTCAAAAAGGAATAGAAGGATTTAATTTCTAAAGACAGGGTTGATAAAGATTATGAAGGAAAGAAAAATTGAAGATAGATTAAAACGGGAAGTAGAAAAAAAGGGAGGTTTATGCTTAAAGCTTATCTCTACAAGTATGGCGGGTGTGCCTGATAGACTGGTGCTTTTGCCTTCAGGAAAAGCAGTATTTGTAGAATTAAAGGCACCTGGAAAAAAATTAAGACCGCTTCAGTGTAAGAGAAAAAAGCAGTTTGAAAGTTTAGGCTTTAAAGTTTATGTTATTGATTCATTTGAAGGAGTAGAAAAATTTATACAGGAGGTGGAAGTTTGAAATATACACCTTATTCATATCAGCAGTATGCTGCCAGTTGGATTATAGATAAAAAATACTCAGCACTATTTTTAGACTGCGGGCTTGGAAAAACAGTAATTACTTTAACAGCGATATCAGTGCTTTTGTATGATTACTTTGAAATCACTAAAGTATTAGTTATTGCACCTTTACGTGTAGCACACAGTACATGGGATGAAGAAGCATCTAAATGGGATCATCTTAAAAATATAAAAATATCAAAGGTATTAGGAACAGAGAAAGAAAGGATTGCTGCACTGAATACAAAAGCTGATGTTTATATTATAAATCGTGAAAATGTTAGATGGCTTGTAAACTTTTATAAAGCAGACTGGCCCTTTGATATGGTAGTAATAGATGAATTATCAAGTTTTAAGTCATCAAAATCAGAGAGATTTAAGGCATTAAGAAAAATAAGACCTTTAACAAAAAGAATAGTAGGTCTTACAGGCACCCCTGCTCCTAATGGACTTATAGATTTATGGTCTCAGATTTATCTTTTAGATGGAGGAGAGAGACTTGGCAAAACAGTAACCGGCTTCAGGGAAAAATACTTTCTTCCAGATAAGAGAAATCGGCATATAGTATTTACCTACAAGCCGAAGGAAGGAGCAAAAGAAGCTATTTATGAAAAATTATCTGATATATGCGTTAGCATGAAGGCTGAGGATTACTTAGAATTACCCCAAAGGATAGACAATATTATTTCAGTTGAACTTAATTCAGCAGTAATAAAGCAATATGAAGTTTTGGAAAAAGAATTAATATTATCTCTTGATGATTCGGATATATCAGCAGGTTCTGCTGCGGTACTTGCAAACAAGTTAATACAAATGGCAAACGGTGCTGTCTATGATGAAAATGGAGAAGTTAAATATATTCATGATGAAAAACTGAAAGCTTTAGATGAGCTGATTGAAGCAGCCAGCTGCAGACCGGTACTTATATTTTACGGATATCAGCATGATAAAGATAGAATTATGAATTGCCTTAGTAAATTAAATCCAAGGATTCTTCAGTCAGATAAAGATATAAAAGATTGGAACAGAGGAGAAGTTCAGATTCTTTTGGCACATCCGGCATCCTGCGGCCACGGCTTAAATCTTCAGGCAGGAGGAAATATCATTATCTGGTTTGGATTAACATGGAGTCTTGAACTATATCAGCAGGCCAATGCAAGATTACATAGACAGGGTCAGAAGGAAACTGTAATTATTCATCACATTATTGCAAAAGGCACTATAGATGAAAAAGTAATGAAAGCATTGGCAGATAAAAATACAAGCCAGACTGCTCTTATTGAAGCAGTTAAGGCACAAATGAGCAAATATAAAATTGGGGGATGAAGCTATGGGCAAAGAAAAAGTATTTAAAGATAATATTGCAAAAGACTGTTTTGCTTATCATAAAGGAAGATGCAGAGCTTTAACAGTAAAGCAGTGTGAAGGAAGTGGATGCAGTTTTTATAAAACTAAATATCAGCAGGAGCAGGATAGAGAAAGAGCAAGGAAAAGAATAATGTCATTAGATAAAGGACTGCAAAAGTATATTATTGAACGCTATTACATGGGAAAAAATAAGTTTTTTGAACTTGAAGAGTGAAATGTCAAAGATGGGAGGGAGCCGGCATGAGAGCTAAAGAATATTTATCACAGGCCGTCTGGCTTGATAAATTAATTCAAAACAAGCTGGAGCAGATGGAGAAACTAGAAGCTATAGCTCAAAAAACAACAGTAGATTTAAGTCAGGAAAAAGTATCCGGGGGGAAAGCTTCAACAAGTCCTATGGAAAATGCAGTAGTAAAATTAATAGAATTAAAACATGAGATTAATGATGATATTGACCGTTTAATTGATTTAAAAAGAGAGATTATTGAAACCATAGGTCAGCTAAGCGACGGCAGTTATAAACTGCTTCTGGAGATGAGATATATAGGCGGGAAAAGCTGGGATGTAATAGCAGTAGAATTGGGCTGTGACAGGAGAACTATATTCAGAATGCATGGAAAGGCAATAAAAGAAATAGATAAAATTAAAAGTTGTCACTAAATGTCACTGAATGTCACTATTGTACTATGATATTATATAAAGTGAAAAGGTATAGAAAAAGAACAAAATGCTATAGAATATGCCAAGGTTATATCAGAATGATTCCAAGGAAACGCAGCATTAAAATATGAAAGCCCTTTTGAGAAAAACTCTTAAGGGCTTTTTCTATGCCGTGATATATTGATTGAATTTTATTTTGGAGGAATAGATATGGCTGTTCATAAATGCAAAAGATGCATTTGGAGCAATAAGATAAATGATAATATTCTATACTGTATATTTCCAAGGTGCATTATGAAAGAAACAATATCAGAGAACGTTACTGCTAATGGAAAAGAATCTATAGTTATTCCTAAAGCAAGGACAAATTGTGATGATAAAACAAAAAGGAGAAAAAGAAATGTGTCCAGTAAAACCTAAACGACCCTGCAGTTATCCAGGGTGTCCTGAACTTACCTGTGGCAGATACTGTGAGAAACATCAAAAGGAGATAGATAAAAACTACAATAAAACCTGCAGACCTTACGGCTACCTTTACAACAGCAGCAGGTGGAGAAGACTTAGGAAACAGTTTCTGCATAAACACCCACTTTGTGAAGAGTGTAAAAGAAAGGGTATTGTTACTGCTGCAACTGTAGTGGATCATATTAAACCACATCAAGGTGATGAAAGGTTGTTCTGGGATGAGAGCAATTGGCAGAGTTTATGCAAAAGCTGTCATGATAGAAAGACTGCTAAGGAAGACGGCAGATGGGGAAGGAAAGGACGAGTCTATTCTTATTAAAGTTATCAACAATGATATGTTAATAACCTGTGGACAATCTGTTGATAATTCTTCAACAAAGGGTAGGGGGCATCATTATCCTCACCACTTGAACCCCCTACGTCGGGCGGCTCCCTTCGCACGAAATTTCGCAGAATTTAATAAGGGGGGTAGCATATATTTCATAAAAAATCAGCTGTAGTCATTGGAAAATCAGCAATCAAGCTGTTTTATATTTTGCAGATAAGTATCTATAAAAAATCAGAAGATAAAAGCCTGTGAACCTTAAAAATACAAGGATTTATAGGCTTTTGATGTTTGTATAAAAACTATTCAAAAATCAATTTTAAATAGTGATTTTTAAGTGTTTTTAAGGCATTTTCTAAAGATTTTGCATTAATCTTATCGCAAAAAAGGAAAGGAGACATAAAGAAATTGACTGAGGTGGAAAAACAGCAGATTCATGAACTAAGGCTTAAAGGTTTAGGATATAAAGCAATAGCTGCAGTTCTTGGTTTATCAAGAGATTCAGTAAAAAGCTACTGTAAAAGGAATGGTCTTTGCGGTGATGTTTCTGTAGTAAGTTTGAACATTGAAGAGATGAAAAAGCAGAGTCTTGTATGCCTTCACTGTGGTAAGAAATTAAAACAAAAGAAAAAAGGGAGAGTAAGGAAATTCTGCTCTGAAGAATGCAGAAGAATCTGGTGGAAAAATAATCAAGACAAAAGAAACAGGAAGGATACAGCTGTTTATAAATACACCTGTGCCTACTGCAGAAAAGAGTTCAGCTCTTATGGAAATAAAAATAGAAAATACTGCAGTCACAGCTGTTATATAAAATCAAGGTTTGGGGAGGTTTAAGAAGATGCAATTTAAGAAGTTAAAAATAGACATCCTTATACCAGCTAAATATAATCCGAGAAAAGATTTAAAGCCGGGTGATAAGGAATATGAAAAAATAAAAAATAGTTTAACTGAATTTGGATATGTAGACCCCATTATTGTAAATTCAGACCTTACAATTATTGGTGGTCATCAAAGATGGAAGGTTTTAAAAAGCTTAGGCTATACAGAAGTTGATTGTGTTGTTATTGATATAGATAAAACAAAAGAAAAGGCTTTGAATGTGGCACTTAATAAAATAAGCGGGGAGTGGAATGAAGCACTTCTTGCTGAGCTTATTAAGGATTTGCAGAGTATAGATTATGATGTTTCCTTTACAGGTTTTGAACCGCCGGAGATAGAAGAACTGTTTAGCAATGTTCATGACAAGGAAATAAAAGAAGATGATTTTGATGTTGAAGATGCTTTAAAAGAACCTGTAATTTCAAAGCAGGGAGATTTGTGGCTGCTTGGAAGACACAGACTTGTGTGTGGAGATAGTACGGAGTCGGAAGTTTACAATATTTTGATGGAAGGTAGAAAAGCAAATCTTGTGGTAACAGACCCTCCCTACAATGTTGCATATGAAGCAAAAGCCGGAAAGATTCAAAATGATAACCTTAAAGATGAGGAGTTTTATAATTTCCTTTATAAGGCTTTCACTAATATGTATGATGCAATGGAGAAAGATGCTTCAATTTATGTATTCCATGCAGATACAGAAGGATTAAACTTTAGAAAGGCTTTTAAAGCTGCTGGATTTTATCTATCCGGAGTTTGTATCTGGGCAAAGCAAAGCTTGGTACTGGGCAGAAGTCCTTATCAGTGGAAACATGAACCTGTACTCTTTGGTTGGAAGAAGGAAGGCAGGCATAATTGGTACTCTGATAGAAAACAAAGTACTATATGGAGCTTTGACAGACCATCTAAGAATGCTCTCCATCCAACAATGAAGCCAGTAGCTCTTTGTGCTTATCCAATTCAAAACAGCAGCATGAGCAATTGTATTGTTCTTGACCCTTTTGGCGGTAGTGGTTCTACTTTGATTGCCTGTGAACAGACTAATAGAATCTGCTATACCATAGAGCTTGATGAAAAGTATGCGGATGTTATTGTAAAAAGGTATATAGAGCAGGTTGGTACAGATGAAGAAGTATTTTTAGTTAGAGATGGGGTTAAAATTAAATATGCTGATATAAAAAAGGAAGGTTGTGATTAATATGACCTTCCTTGATTTCTTTGCAGGAATAGGTGGCTTTCGATTGGGGTTAGAACTTGCAGGACATAAATGTATAGGATTTTGTGAAAAAGATAAATTTGCAGTAAAAAGCTATAGAGCTATGTTTGATACGGAAGGAGAGTGGTATGCAGATGACGTTACAAAACTTAAAAGCGAAGATATCCCATATGCAGACATCTGGTGTGGAGGCACTCCGTGCCAAGATGTATCTATTGCAGGAAAGCGAAAAGGTTTATCAGGAGAGCGAAGTGGACTCTTTTTTAAATTTATTGAACTCGTTAAAGCCAAAGAAGAAAAAGATAAACCCACATACCTTATCTTTGAAAATGTTAAAGGACTTTTATCAAGTAATAGAGGCTTCGATTTTACAAACTATCTCAATTGTATATCCGAAGCAGGGTATGATGCAATCTGGCAGGTGCTTAACTCTAAAGACTTCGGAGTTCCCCAAAACCGAGAGCGTGTGTTCATTATTGCAAATCTTAGAACCAGAGGTAGACGAGAAATACTACCTGTCAGAGGAGAAAACACAGCAGCTCTTAAGCAGATTATAGGCGGCTGTCAAGGTGAGCGAGTTTATGATGCAGAAGGAGTAGCTTGCACACTTACAGGTTGTGGCGGAGGTGGAGGAGCAAAGACTGGTCTTTACTGCATAGGAAATATAAATCCAAGCGGCAAAGGTATGAATGGAAATGTTTATTCATCAGAAGGAATTGCTCCAACAGTTACAACTAATAAGGGCGAAGGAAGTAAAATTTTTATAGACCAGTCTTATACAAAGCCAAAGCTCACAGATACCTCAAGATGCATTACATCACGTTATACAGCAGGAGTGGTTAATAGAACCGCAATGAATAGTGCTGTTCTTGAAGCAAGGGCAGTTATAACTCCTGAAAGAGAAAATAAACGTCAGAATGGAAGGAGATTTAAAAATGCAGATGAACCAATGTTTACTTTAACAAGTCAGGACAGACATGGAGTTGCAGTTAAAGAAGCCACAAAAAAAGGCTATGCTGAAGCTGAGATTGGAGACAGCATAAATATTTCGGTCCCTAATTCAAAAACAAGAAGAGGCAGGGTTGGAAAAGGTATATCAAATACTTTAGATACAGGATGCCAAATGGCTACATTGGACAAAAATTACCGTATTAGAAGGCTTACACCAAAGGAATGCTTCAGACTTCAAGGCTTCCCAGATGAATTATTTGAAAAAGCAAGGGCTGTAAATTCAGATGCTCAGCTATATAAGCAGGCAGGTAATGCAGTAACTGTAAATGTAGCTTTTGCAGTAGCACAATCTATTAAATAAAAATAGTGTTAATAATCTTTGATAATATACTTGCTATTACTCCCCTTTAGAGTGATATATGTACATGACCAAAAACACACTAAGAAAGGGGAAACAAAAATGCAAAACACAGATTTTTTAAAAGCAAGATTTGGAATTGAAATTGAAATGACAGGAGTTACAAGAAACAAGGCCGCAAAGGTTGTTGCAGAAGTTTTAAGAGGAAGTATAAAAAGAGAAAATGATTATTATGATACCTATAAGGTAACAGCAGCAGACGGAAGAGTATGGAAGCTTATGTATGACGGAAGTATTTACACCCAAAAGAAAGTAAATGACGAGAAGGTAGCAGCTACAAAAGAGTATAGTGTAGAACTAGTAAGTCCAATACTTACCTACAAAGAAGACATAGAAACTTTGCAGGAGATAGTAAGAAAGCTTAGAAAAGCAGGAGCCTTTTCAGAAAAGCAAAACTGCACAGGGATTCACATACACCTTGATGGAGCTGACCATACACCAAGAAGTATTAGAAACTTTATAAACATAATCTACTCAAGAAATGACCTGCTTTATGAAAGCCTTCAGATTGAGAGAGAAAGAATGAGATACTGCAAAAAGATGGATGCAGATTTGGTGGAAAGGATAAACAAGAAAAAGCCTACTACCATGAAGCAGATTGAGGATATTTGGTACGAGGGATACGGTTCAAATAGAGAAAGGCATTACCATGAAAGCAGATACCACTTCTTAAACCTACACAGCTTTTTCAACGGAACAGGAACAGTTGAACTTAGAGGTTTTAATGGAACCATGCACGCAGGAGTTATTAGGTCAAATATAGTTTTAGCCTTGGCACTTAACCATCAAGCCCTTACTCAAAAGAGTGCAAGCAGTAAAAAGCCACAGGTTGAAAATCCAAAGTTTGCAATGAGGACCTGGCTTAACAGAATAGGCTTTATAGGTGAAGAATTCAAAAACTGCAGAGAACACCTTATAAAGCACCTTCAAGGCTCAGCAGCTTGGAGATTTCAGAGAGCCGCATAGATAGGCGGCCGGCTTCATAAAGCCACAGGGCGGAATTACCGCCCTTAGGGTAGTAGAAGGAACTAATGGGCTAGGAATTAAACTTAAGGCAATACAGGGGAACTGTGGCCCAATTAGAAGCTTTCAGAAAGGGTGGATTGATAGATGAAAAGATTGTATATTGCTTATGGTTCAAACTTAAATCTTCAGCAGATGGAAAAAAGATGTCCTACGGCTAGGGTTTATGGCAAGGGGGAGTTAAAGGATTTTAGGTTGCTTTTTAAAGGAGTACCTAATAATGCTTATGCTACTATTGAACCTTTTAAGGGTGGAAAGGTACCAGTACTTGTTTGGGAGGTTAAACCTAAAGATGAGAAAGCTTTAGACATTTACGAAGGTTTCCCAAACTTTTATTATAAAAAAGATTTAGAGGTGGAGCTTGAAAGTGGAGAAATAGTAACTGCTATGGTGTACATCATGACCAATAAAATAAAAGATAGGATTAACTTAAACCTTCCAAGTGAAAGGTATCTAAGAATAGTTAAAGAAGGATATACATCTTCAGGTTTTGATATAGGTTTTATTGAAGAAGCATTGAAAGTAAGTGCTGAAGCTATAAGCAAAAATAATAGATATAAACTTTAAGAATTAGCTTGATATATGTGTGTTTTAGAGTGATATATAGTATAACAAAAACACACTTGGAGGTTTTAGAATGATAGCATTATTTGGAAGAAAGGTTTTAAATTTAAAGGAACTTAAAGAACTTACAAAAGAAGCTAAGAAGGATGGAGTAAAAGGAACAGCCTACGAAGTTACAAAAGAAATTGAACTAAGAGATGAGGAATTTAAAGAATTTGCAAAAGACTTCTGCAAAGACCAGCCTTGGATAACCAAAGAAGATGGTGGTTGCAACGAAAAAGGAGAGCTAAGATGCATAAGGGTTAGGAACACAAAAACAAAGAAAAGCATTTTAGTAGATTCAGAAGGCTACACCTACCCAAGGTACACAGCGATTGAAAATTAGACAGAAGCAGACTGAAGGGCCTGTTTTCTTCTTAAAATATTTATACAAAGTACTTGCTATTAACTGTGTTTAGAGTGATATATGTAACTACCAAAACACAGGGAGGAATGAAGATGGATAGAAAAGAAATAGTTAAAATTTTAAGTGAAGCCTTAGGTTCTCAAGCAAAGTATCTTGGAGCACCAAGCTTTGCCTATGAAATTAAAACGGAAAAGGAAATCTACACAATAGATAGGCAGGGAACCATTATAACTTCGCAAGGTAGGGTTGTTACACTTAACGAAATTTTAAAGGGAGAGGATTCTGAAGAAAAAATAGAGGATACAACTATTGATAGTTTTAATTTAGAAATTCCATTAGGAGAGCATACGGGAAAAACGCTAATAAATATTTTAAATATGCTTTACAGTAAACAGCAGCTAATTGTTAAAACCTTCGAATTAAAAGAACCTTTTATTGAGGAAACCTTTATAAAGAATTTGAATTTAAAGAGAACAGAAACTTTAGAAGAATTTCAAAATGCTATTACTGAAGTTGGAACTGATGGTTGCAAAGGCATATCCTTTGATTTTGAGAAAGGAACTTTTACCTTTAAGCTATTAGGTGAAACCTTAAGCCATGAAAAAATATCCGCATTTATAGAACTTGCATCTTTAATAAATGTGAACGCACAAAAATTAAAACACACCTCTTTTAAGCAGGCTCAGGAGGATAACCCTAAATATGCATTCAGAACTTGGCTCATTCGCCTTGGCATGAATGGAAGTAGGTATAAAGATATAAGGAAAACACTTCTTTCAAATCTTGAAGGCAGTTGTGCTTTTAGAAAATTACAACAGGAAGGAAGTGCTGAAATAAATGGATAAATTTTTTACTCAGAAAACCTGTGATCGCTGTGGAGAAAGCTTAAAAGAGGGTAGAATAATGTCAATGTATAATGAGGATTGCATTTGCTTAAGCTGCAAGGAAAAGGAAAGGAAACGTAGTGATTATAAAGAAGCTGTAGAAGCTGAATATGAAGAAGTTAAGAAAGGGAATTACAACTACAAGGGTATAAAAGGAAAAAGAAAATAAGTTTAAGGGTCTACGATTGTAGGCTCTTTTTAGTTAGCCAAAAGAGGAGGTGATACCTATGGCTCAAAGGGGAAGAAAACCAAAACCAACAGCATTAAAAATACTTGAAGGAAATCCAGGGAAAAGACCACTTAATGAAGATGAGCCAAAACCTGAGAAAAAAGCACCTAAATGTCCGGGCTGGCTTGATGCTGAAGCTAAAAAAGAGTGGAGGAGAATGTCAAAGCAGCTTGAGGCAATGGGAATACTTACAGAAATAGATATGGCAGCCTTTGCAGGATATTGTCAAGCCTATGCAAGGTGGAAGGAAGCAGAAGAATTTATAACTAAACATGGAACTATTGTAAAAACACCATCGGGATACTGGCAGCAGGTGCCACAGGTATCTATCGCTCAAACCTACCTTAAAATCATGAACAGATTCTGCGAACAGTTTGGACTTACTCCATCAGCAAGAAGCAGAATAGTCACTGACAATATAAATGATGAAGAAGATCCAATGGAACTTATACTTTATAAAGGAGGCAGTAAGAGTGTATGATGAAGCAAAAGCACAGCATGCCGTAAACTTTATTAACTGCTTAAAGCATACAAAGGGTCAGTGGCGTGGTGTTCCTTTTGATCTTCTGCCTTGGCAGGATAAAATTATAAGGGATATATTCGGAACAGTAAAAGAAAATGGATACAGGCAGTATAATACTGCTTATGTTGAAATTCCTAAGAAAAATGGAAAACAGTTAGCCCTTGATACTCCGATTCCAACACCTGATGGATGGACTACAATGGGGGAAATAAAAGCAGGAGATAAGGTAATTGATGAAAAGGGAAGACCTTGTAATGTTGTTGCAATAAGTGAAATTGATGATACGGAGCAGGCATATAAAATAAATTTTAGAGATGGAACAAGTATAGTAGCTGGAGAAAGGCATCTATGGAAGGTTCAAGTTACTAATAATGGCAGAAGAGAAAAACTATTAACAACAGGAGAAATGTATCAAAAGCAGTTTAAAACTAAAAGTAAAGAAAATAGAGCATTATTTCGCATCCCAATAGCGGATGCTTTTATTTTGCCTGAAAATAAACTTCCTATAGATCCGTATCTATTTGGGTACTGGATAGGAAATGGTAATGCTGTAAAGCCTGAAATAACTGTAACGAGAGATGATGTTAACGAAGTTATTAAAAATATACCATATAAACTTCATAATAGATATAAGCAAGAGGGTAACAGCGATATTTTAGTATATAAAGAACTTAAAAGTATATTAGTTAAAAACTTTAGGGAAAAAAGGATACCTATTGAATATTTAAGAGCATCAGCTCAGCAAAGAAAAAGATTATTACAAGGGTTAATAGATTCTGATGGATGTGTAAGCACTGCTAAAAGCCAGGCAATATATGTGACAATTCTTTTTGAACTTGCCAAGGATGTTCAGGATTTATTATGGTCATTGGGAATAAAGAATACGTTAAAAACAGCTCCATCAGCTAGATATGGAATTGAAACAGGTGAAATATGTTATTTAATAAAGTTTACTGCTTTTAATGACTTAGAAGTATCAGGATTAGATAGAAAGCTTAAAAGAGGCAGAGAAAGAAATATTAAAACAAGATCACATTTTCATTATATAAAGTCTATTGAAAAAACAGGAAAGACAAAAATGAGATGTATTCAGGTTGACAGCCCATCAAGATTATATTTAGCAGGTAAATCCATGATTCCTACACATAATAGCGAGCTTGCTGCTGCAGTTGCTCTTTATATGACCTGCGGAGATGGAGAATGGGGAGCTGAAGTTTACGGCTGTGCTGCAGACAGACAACAGGCTTCTATCGTTTTTGATGTAGCTGTTGAAATGGTAGAACAGTGTCCTGCTCTTAAGAAAAGAATTAAACCTGTTCTTTCTGTAAAAAGATTGATATATAAGCCTACAAACAGCTTTTATCAGGTATTATCTGCTGAAGCTTATTCAAAACATGGACTTAATGTTCATGGAGTTGTAATGGATGAACTTCATGCTCAGCCTAACAGGGATTTATATGATGTTATGACTAAAGGAAGTGGTGATGCAAGATTGCAGCCGCTGTTTTTTCTTATAACCACAGCCGGAACAGATAGAAATTCTATATGCTATGAAGTACATCAAAAGGCAGTAGATATATTAGAAGGAAGAAAAATCGATCCAACATTTTATCC
>ERZ773359.4937-NODE-4937-length-13261-cov-4.384598_pt1 | contig 13261 bp, 16 predicted proteins | sample MGYA00374955_ERZ773359 | MGnify/ENA primary metagenome ERZ773359 (study PRJEB29098, sample SAMN04486028) | biogas fermenter metagenome | study: EMG produced TPA metagenomics assembly of the Biogas fermentation microbial communities from Germany - Plant 4 DNA1...
TTGCCAGTTTGGCCAGGGTATTGCCGGTGCAGGGAGCAATAATATAGGCATCCAGCTTCCCCTGCGGCCCCAGGGGCTCCGCCCCGGTAATGCTGTTGATCAGTTTCCGCCCCGTCGCCTGTACCAGCCTTTTTTTCCATTCCGTGGCGTCCCCGTAGCGCGTGTCCGTTTCATCAACTGAAGGAGAAATCAACGGGTAAATCTCTGCTCCTTCGGCTTTCAGCTTTTCAATTTCCGGGAAAACGGCCTCCAGCGTGCAATGTGAACCGGTCACGGCAAAACCGATTCTTTTCCCCTCAAGTCTCATTTGTTCTTCCCCCTTTCCTCTTATGTAAAAGAATATAATGGGGATAAATTTCCGCCAGGATTTTGCCGGCAGCAGCCGGCGCCGTCTTCCCGGGGAGGCCGGGCAAGAGGGCCGCATGCAGTGAAAACTCTTCGGCAGCCGCAAAATCAACGCCACCCGGCTGTGAAGCCAGATCCACTATGCAGACATCGCCTGCGGCGGCGGCCAATACTTTCCTGTCAATGACAAGCGCAGGCACGGTATTGAAGATAAAGCGAAAAGAGCCTGCATGCTCCGCCATTTCACTTAGAGCAATGGTGCTGAACCCCTGTGCCCTGGCGGTGGCGGCCGCTTCCCTGCGCCGCACTGCCACTGTCACCTCCGCCCCCAGTGCTTTCAGGGCGCGGGCCAGAGGCTGGGCACAGCGGCCAAAGCCTGTAACCAGGATCCTGCTGCCGAACAGAGTCCAGGGAGAATGACTGATAGCATAGGCAAGGGCGCCTTCCGCCGTAGGAATAGCATTTAAAACGGCTACTTCCTCCAGCGCCGCTGTTTCAACCACAATCACCTGTCTTTCTTCCAGGACCTTCCGCTCCGCCCTGGGCAGTTTCCCGCACAGGACCAGAACGGACGGGGCAAAGAGCCTTTCCAGGTCCCACAGGCAAATCCGCCGCTCTGCATAAGGAGCATAGACGGTTTGGTCGTCACTTACCCCCAAAAGCGGCAGAATAATTACATCCGCCCGCTGCGGAAGACCTGTCCTGATCCCGGGAGAAAGTTTTCTAGCAGGGTGGGAAAAGCCGTATAGCCACACACTTGCCCCCAGCGCCAGCAGTTCCTCCGCCAGGCAGGCCTCCCTTGCGTCTCCCCCCACTACCGCAATCTCTGTTCCTGCAAGTATAGTCATTTGTGCTCCCACCTTTTTCCCCAGGTAATTTAATATATGTTTTATCTGCCGCCAAAGGTTACAGCAGGAGCGCAGCCCCAAAAAAGACAGTAAAAAACCCGGCCTTGGCCGGGTTAGGCATAAGCCGGGTTATGCATGGGCTTTGATATCGAAGGCATTGTTTTCGCGAAAGACGGACATGATTTCTTCCGCCATTTCCTCATCGTCCGTCTCCACGGCCACCATGACGCTGCCCCGCTCGATTTCCTCTTCGTAGCGCTCTCCTTCTTCCTCCGGGATGCCGTAGTCAATAAGGCCGCCGGCGATGCCGCCGGTGACAATCCCGGTGAGGGCGCCTGCCAGGGGACCGGCGGCAATGATGGGGCCGATTCCCGGGATCAGGAATGCCCCGGCGCCCGCCAAAAGCCCTGCCAGGCCGCCGATGGCTCCGCCCGCAGCCGTGCCGTCCGCCAGATTCTGGCCGCCAAAACCGTCCTCCGTTCCACCTGCTCCTTCTTCTCCTCGCGCCACCAGGGAGATATCAAGATCGGAAAAATTACGCACTCTCAGTTCACGGATTGCTTCTTCAGCCTGTTCCTGCGAATGAAACAGCCCGATAACCGTCTGCGACATATGCATCCTCCTTTTTCAGTCGAGACTGCCTTTCTCTAGTATCAACCGAAAAAGCGCCGTTATGCATGACTGCCGTCGTATCTGTGAGACGAAAAACCGGGCGCCAAATCAACAACCACGATTTCCTCCCCTATTTTTTTGACTGCTTCCCAGGGAATGACAAGCTCCCGGGAATTTTTGCCCTTTATTCCCATTGTTCTGCCGTAAACAATAATGGATTGGATGCAGCCGGTCCGGTCGTCTATCACCAGGTCCGACTCGCCGATATAACCAAGGCGTGAACCGTCATGGAGATTGATGATTTCCTTGCGCGCAAGCTGTGACAGTTCCATGACTTCAACTCCTTCTTAACATACTGTAAACTTTCAGGACAAAAGGCTGGACAATGGCCGCCAGCAGGGAGAGAAAAGCCAGGGGCTCCAGTTTTAGCCCGATAATATTCCATCTTTCGGCCACTTCAAGCTGCAGGAACGAAACCAGGAGAACGAGGGAAAGGTAAACACCGCCGGCCTGGGACACCAATTCCTGCAGGGCACCGGAAAAAGGCGTTTCCTTGGCATTCTCCGGCATGGCAAAAAAACCGGTGCGGCGCCTGTTTTGCATGCGCAGGTAGATGGAGATAACGATCAGGATCCCCAGCAGCAACAGCGGGAACATCCTTTATTGCTCCCCCTTTCGCATCATTTCCACCACGAGCTGATCCAGCTTGCGGCTAAGAGACACCACTTCCCGGGCATGCAGGCTGCCCTGCAGGCGTTTAACTTCAGCGGCAAGGGCCTGTTGCAGCTCTGCCAGCTGCTTTTCGTAGGAACCCTGCAAAGGCAGACCTCCTCAAATTCCCGTATGTCCGAATCCCTGACTGCCGCGGTCCGTCTCGGGCAAGTCTTTTGCGGGTACAAATTCCGCCCGGACAATTTTGGCCGGCACCAGTTGGGCAATCCGGTCGCCGCGATACAAGACAAAAGGCTCCTTCCCCAGATTGGCAAGAATAACTATAATTTCGCCCCTGTAATCTGCGTCTATTGTCCCCGGGCTGTTGAGAACTGTAATCCCGTTTTTTAAAGCCAGGCCGCTGCGCGGCCGGATTTGCGCCTCATAGCCGGCAGGGATGGCAAGCGCCAGGCCTGTTGGAACAGGCAGCCTTTCACCCGGCAGAATCACAACAGGTTCTGCAAGCGCCGCATACAAGTCCAGACCAGCCGCCTCCGCCGTCATGTACGATGGCAGCGGCAGTCCTTCACCGTGGGGCAGCACGTGAACGTAGATCTTGCACATAGTTTTGCTCCTTCCTGCGTAGTCGTCCCCACTTTACTTGTTTTGGCTGCTTTTGTCAATACTCTACTGGCTCCAAATCTGCACCCAGACATAACCGCCGCCCGCACCGGAACGTATCTGGATAAATTTCTCCGTGGAATTGCGGAACTTGAAATCAATAAAGTCGGTCACTGTCGCGTCTCTGCCGGGAGGAACATAACCGACGCGGATGCTGTGGGGATGGCGCTCCACTATTTCCATGCCCGCCAGCAGGGCGGCATTATAAACCGTTGTTGCCACCTGGCAGACGCCGCCGCCGATGCCCATTCCCCCTACCACGGGTGCCATGCTGTAGCCCCGCTCAAAAGTGCGGGGTCCCGTAACCTTGTTAAAGGAAAAGACATCGCCCGGCGCCAGGACATAGCCGTTCATATACTTGGCAGCTACGTAAAGATTGTCTGTCCTCCCCGCACCGCCACCCCCGCTGGTGCTGAAGGAGGAAATTTTTTTGTCAATGGAACGATAGATTTCTTCCGTCATCTCCGGCTCCAGCACAATCACCCGAAGCGCGACTTCCTCATTCTCAGCCGCCGCCATCACTGCTGCCACCGTTGCTTCTACATCCACCATCATGCCCTTTTCTTCCGGAATAATCTCCAAAGTTTCCCTGTTAAGGCGGGCATTGACGGGGGCACGGCCGAGCGTCGCCGCCATCTTTGCGACTTCTTCCCGTACTTCGTGCTCGAGCATGCCTGACAGCGCTATGCCTTCCAGGGTCACCCCCCGCTTTACCCCCTTAAAATAGCGGACTGCGCGGTTTCCTGCATTGAAAGCAAAAGCTAAAATCACAAGGGCGACAATAAGCAGCAACACGGAAGTCACCCTGACGACGCTAAACATTTTTTTCTGCGGCTTCATGGCCTATTCCACATGCCCCCAATCCGGACTGAGCAACTCACTGACTGTCACCGGCTCCAGCCCTTTGGCGCGCAGGGCGGGGATTACCCGCCGGAGAAACTCTGCCGTCTGCTCGGTCGGATGCATCAGGATCATACTGCCCCCTGCCGCACCTTGCATGATTTTCTCATACATGGCATCAACCCCCGGCAGCTGCCAGTCCACAGTATCAAGCGTCCACATAATGACACGAAGTTCCTGCGCCGCCGCCACCGCAAGGACGTTGGGCGACAGCTCGCCCTTGTGCGGGCTGAAATACTGCGGACGCCTGCCGCAGACTGCGGCGATTATCTCTCCCGCCCTGCGCAGGTCTTCTTCCACCACGGAAAGGGGAGCTTCACTGAGGCTGATGGCGTCCGAATAGCCGTGGCTGGCGATTTCAAAACCGGAGGCGGCGATCATTTCCGCCTCCTGCCGGTTGTTTTCCACCCAGCGCCCCACCAGGAAGAAAGTGGCCCGCGCCCCGGCATCCCGCAAAACCTCCAGCATTTCCGGCAGGAATTCATTGCCCCAGGCAACATTAACCAGAAAAGCCACCTGTTTTTTGGCAGGGTTCCCGCGGTAAACGGGATGCTGCTTGAAATCGGCCAGCGTCACGGCCGGGGGAACGGAGATAAAAAGCGGCGCCACCGCCTCCCCCCTGCCCGCAGCCAGTACCCGCTCCAGCGTGGCCTCCACATCAAGCCGCCGGCCGCACAGTTCCGGGACAACCCCGCCGGTAGCTTCATCCAGGCAGGCATCCACGGGAGGGACATCCCGAATGCGTGCCAGCTGTTCAATTACTACGCGGCTTTCAGCTGCAGTCAGCCCGCCGAGGGGGACATCCTCAAGCATCACGTCCTCGGCCACCGTTTGCGCCCGGCGCCGTAAAAACCCGGTGCAGCTGTTAATCCCGTAGGGGAGTATAAGCAGTACAAGCACCACCGATAAAAGTTTGCGGCCGTTTACTGCCGTAAAGCTGCTGAAACGCATCCTGCCGCCTCCTTATTTTATTGCGCGCTGCTGCAGCTCGCTGAAAGGCAGTATTTCATATTCCGCATAGCGCAGGCTTTCAATTAAAACCGGAAGCATCCGGACAATCTGGCTGGAATGGGTATGCATCATGATGATGGCGCCTGTATGCAATTCCTGCAAGATTTTCTCCTTGGTTTCACTGTACGGGAGTCCCATCCAGTCATTGGCGTTAATACTCCAGATAACCGTTGTCAGGCCGCGTTTTTGGGCGGCGTCAAACACACGCCGGTCCACTTCGCCGTAGGGCGGGCGAAACAAATTTGTTTCCGCCTGCAACTCCTCCCGCAAGGCTTCCGCCATCAGGTCAAAATCCCGCTCCAGCTCCTCATCATCCAGCTCGGTCAGGAGCTTGTGCTCATAGCCGTGCTGGCCCAGTTCATGCCCCCTGTTTAATATTTCCGCCGCCATGTCGGCATAGCGGCGCAGCCAGCTGCCGCTGACAAAAAAAGTTGCCCGGACATTGTAGCGGTCCAGGATGTCCAGAATTTCCGCCGTCTTTCCCGGCCCCCATACAACTTCAAAGGTGAGGGTGCAGGCTTTGTCTTTTGTCTGGACACGGTAATACACCCCCTCCAGCAGCGGTGCAAAGACGCTGCGCGTGATCTGGCGGTGCAAAAGACAGGCCAGAAGAAGGAGCAGAAAAAGCAAAAAATATAAGTAGCGTTTTTTTTGCCTGCCGCGCCTCGTTTCTCTGTTCAAGCCCAAACCTCACTTCCGTGAGTATACTTGCTACAAAGTTATGCACAGGAGAAAACAAAAATGATACCCCGCGCGGAAAAGAAAAACCGGGCATTGCCCGGCAAATTTTAACGCCATTGCAATACGTATTTCTCTAGCAGGACCACCGCCTGGTACATCAGGGCGGCGGCAGCAGAAAGGATGATGACGCTGGCCATCACCAGATCAAGGCGGAAAACCTGCCCGCCGTAGACAATCAGGTAGCCCAGACCTGCGCGCGAGACCAGGAATTCTCCCACAATCACACCGACCCAGGCCAGCCCCACGTTGATTTTCAGGGCGGAAACTATGGTGGGAATGCTGGCCGGCAGGATCACCAGCCGCAGGATCTGCAGTTTTGTCGCCCCGAAGGAAATAAGCAGCTTGATCTTGTTCTCATCCACCTGGGAAAACCCGGCATAAACGCTGATAATCGTGACAATCAGGGAAACAAAAAGGGCCATGGCCACGATGGACTGCATTCCCTGCCCCAGCCACACGATCAGCACCGGTCCCAGGGCGATCTTCGGCAGGCTGTTCAGCACTACCAGGTAGGGTTCAAGCACTTCTGCCAGGAAATCGGACCACCAGAGGATGACGGCAACCAGGGTTCCTGCCAGCGTGCCCAAAAGAAACCCGGCCACTGTCTCGGCAATGGTTACGCCGGCATGAAGGAAAAGACCGCCCTCCCGGTAAAGCGTGACAATGGTCCGCAGAATCCTTGTCGGCTGGCTGGTAATAAAGGGGTCAATCCAGTGCAGCACAGCCGCCGCTTCCCAGAGAAGGATAATACCGGCCAAAAGCAGTATCCTGGCGGCCATGACGCGCCGCCTGCTGCACCTGCGCTGCTCCAGGTAGGCCAGGTATGCCGCGGAAGCCGGCCGTTTTTCCGTGTCAGGCATGAACGTCCAGCTCCTTCCAGATAAGATTGAAGTATTCTCTGAATTCGGGCGCCTCCCGGCAGCGCAGGGGCGTCCGGACAGCGCAGGTCAGCCTGATGTCATGCACTGCCTTTATTCTGCCCGGCCGCTTTGACAAAACGACAACCCGGTCGGCCATACTGATGGCTTCGGCAATGTCATGTGTAACCAGAATGGTTGTTTTGTTCTCCCGGGTAATAATCTGCTTAATGTCATCGGCCACCAGCAGCCTGGTCTGGTAATCAAGGGCCGAGAAAGCTTCATCCAGAAGCAGGATGCTGGGGTTGATGGCCAGCGTCCTGATGAGGGCGGCGCGCTGGCGCATCCCGCCGGAAAGCTGGCTGGGATAAGCGTTTTTGAAACCGGCCAGGCCGTAATTTTCAAGCATCTGCGCCGCAAAGGCCACTGTTTCGGGGCGCAGTTTTTTTTGCACTTCAAGCCCCAGCAGCACGTTTTTCCAGATCGTCCGCCATTCAAACAGCTGGTCGCTCTGCGGCATGTAGCCGACGAGGGAGGTGGGACCGGTTACTTTTTTGTCGCCGATATAAACTTCTCCACCGGTAGGTGTCAGCAGCCCGGCAATGATATTGAGCAAAGTCGTCTTGCCGCAGCCGCTCGGCCCCACGATGCTGACGAATTCCCCTTCCGTTACCTGTAGAGTTATATCTTGCAGAGCATGTATTTCCCCTTCCGGGCTGTGATAAGTCATGCTCACGTTATTAACGGTAACAAGTACTTCTGCCCCCATTTTTTATCTCCCTTCTGCCTTGCGGACAGAAGCAAGCGCCTTTTCAGCAAATTCATTTGTCACCAGTTCTTCGTAAGGAGCCCGTTTGGTCAGTTCGCCCGCCAGCTCCATCACATCCTGCAGACGTTCAAAGGCCTCTGCCGAAAAATGCGGTGTCGCCGCCCAGGCGTCAATTTCTTTGTAGCGGGCCGCCACCTTTGTCAGGATGGCTTCATTCGAATCGGGGAAAGAAGGCTTGATTACCTTCGCAATTTCTTCCGGGCTGTGCTCCCGCACCCAGATTTGCCCGCGGCAGATGGCAACGGTAAAGCGCTCCACCAGTTCCCTGTTCTGCTCCAGGTAGCTTTTGCGGGCACTAAAGGCGGTGTAGGGGATTAAGCCACTGTCCCGGCCGACGGAAGCCACCACATACCCGGCGCCTGCCAGCTCCAATTCGGTGGCCACAGGCTCAAATAGCGTGACATAATCTCCCTCCCCGCCGGTAAAGGCGCCGGCCATCAGGGCAAACTGGATGTGTGTGAGCACCTCCACATCCTTGCCCGGGATCAGCCCATGTTTTTTCAGGACATACTCGAGGGTCATTAGCGGCACGCCGCCTTTGCGGCCGCCAATAATGCTTTTGCCGCGGACTTTTTCCCAGGTAAAATCCGGATCCGGCTCCCTCGCCACCAGGAATGAGCCGTCCCGCTGCGTCAGCTGGATAAAATTGACGGCAAAATCTTTTTGTCCCTCATTGTATACGTAAATACTGGCTTCAGGGCCCATAAAACCCACATCCGCCTCACCGGACAAAACGGCAGTCATTACTTTGTCCGCACCCTGTCCTGTTGTGATTTCCAGCTCAATGCCTTCTTCGGCAAAATAGCCAAGGTTGATGGCAACATACATGGGCGCATAAAAAACCGAGCGGGTAACTTCGTTCAGGCGTACTTTTGTCAGCTTGCCGTCCCTGCTGCAGGCGGAAAAGACCGGGATGCAGGCAAAAACGACAAGCACGGCTGCAGTAAAAAGAAGCAACCTCCTTTGCACAAGCATACTCCTTTCCGTAAATTATGTGTGTACCCATAATATTGCCGGTGCGCGAATGTGTGCTTCGGCCGCTAGCCAAATACGCCCCGTCTGCATATCCTTAAGCTAAGCCAGATTTCTGCCGCAAAGGAGACAAAACAGCCATGCCTGAATGTCAAGTTTCCCTGAAAGTGGCACCGGACCGCACAAGCTACCTGCACGGCGACAATGTCCTGATCACCATCTGGGCAAAGAAAAAAAACCGGGCTGCCGCCCAGGAACCTGTTAAGCTTTATGTCTTTGCCCCCAGCGGGGAAAAAGTCTACCGGTCCAGGCTTAGCACGGACAGCCTGGGCAGGGCCATGGGCATGTACCGGATCGGGAAAAACATGGCTGCCGGCCGCTACTACATCGAAGCCCACAGCACCTGCACGTCTGTTGCTCTGGCTTCATTCTTCGTTCTGCACAGGAAACAATCTTGCCGTAAGCTTCTTTTTTCCGGGTAAAAGCCGTTTTGCACGGCAGGGGCTAAAAAAAGAACATAAACTTTTACCGTTTATGTTCTCTCGGGCGGCGCTCCCGGTCGGAGCTGCCGCGGCGTTCACGCCTGTTTTCACGTTTGGTATACATGTCCTCGTCGATCATTTCCCCTTTGGCATTGGGGATGGCGGCCCTGTGCGAAAGATCAATCCGCCCGCGTTCGTCAATATTGATTACTTTGACCGGGATTTCATCGCCGATATTGACCACGTTTTCAGTCTTGTCCACATGCCCGTGGGCCAGGCGGGAAATGTGAATCAGCCCTTCCTTGCCGGGCAGTATCTCGGCAAAGGCGCCGTATTTCTCCACCCTTGTCACTCTGCCCATGTAGACTTCGCCCACTTCCACTTCTTTCGTCAGCGCCTCGATCATTTTCACAGCCGCCGCCCCGCTGTCCGGGTTGACTGCGGCGATATAGATCGTGCCGTCCGGTTCAATATCAATTTCCGTCCCGGTATCGGCCACTATTTTGTTGATCATCTTGCCGCCGGGGCCGATAACATCCCTGATCTTGTCAGGATGAATATGCATGGTAATAATCCTGGGCGCGTATTTTGACAGCTCAGGACGGGGCGCGGCAATCACGGCAGTCATTTTGTCCATGATATACAGGTAGCCTTTTCTTGCCTGCTCCAGCGCCCGTGCCATGATGTCGCGGGACAGGCCTTTGATTTTAATGTCCATCTGCAAGGCGGTAATGCCTTCCCTGGTGCCTGCCACCTTGAAATCCATGTCGCCGAGGAAGTCTTCAATGCCCTGGATGTCGGTGAGGATGGCAATCTCGTCGCCTTCCTTGATAAGCCCCATGGCCACGCCGGCTACAGGTTTTTTAATGGGCACGCCGGCATCCATCAGCGACAGGGTGGAGCCGCAGACAGAACCCATGGATGTGGAGCCGTTGGATTCCAGGACCTCGGAAACCAGGCGGATTGTGTAAGGGAATTCCTCTTCCGGCGGGATAACGGGCAAAAGCGCACGCTCGGCCAGTGCCCCATGTCCGATATCCCGGCGGCTGGCGCCGCGCATGAATCCGGCCTCGCCCACGCTGTAAGGCGGAAAATTGTAATGGTGCATGTAGCGCTTCTTTTCTTCCAGTCCCAGGCCGTCAAGGCGCTGAACGTCGCCTGGCGCACCAAGCGTACACACGGTGAGTACCTGTGTCTGCCCGCGCCGGAATAAGCCGGAGCCGTGGGTGCGGGGCAGAATGCCCACTTCCACGGTGATAGGCCTGATTTCATCCTGCCTGCGTCCGTCGGGCCGGCGGTTCTCCCGGATAATCATGGTGCGCATTGTTTCCTTCAGCAGGACATCAAAAACTGTGCGGATATCCTGTTCGTTTTCCGGGTACAGCTCAAGAAAATGTTCAAGAGTTTCCGCCCGCAGGCTGTCGATGGCCGCCTCGCGCGCCTGCTTTTCCTCAATGCGGATAACCTCATTCACCCGCTCGCTGCAGAAAGCGCGCACTTCCCGGGCAATAGCTTCATCCGGTGTAAACTCCACAACTTCCATTTTTGCCTTGCCTGCTTCAGCTATCATCTGCTCCTGCAGGGCAATGATTCCCTGGTTGGCTTCATGACCGGCCATGATAGCTTCCAGGATTTCCTCTTCCGTCAGCTCATTGGCGCCCGCTTCCACCATCATAATGGCGTCCTTTGTACTTGCCACCACCAGGTGCAGGCGGGATTTTTCCGCCTGAACCTGCGTCGGGTTGATCACCGGCTTTCCGTCAACCCAGCCCACAACCACCGCCCCGATGGGACCGTCAAAGGGGATGGGGGAAATGGACAGGGCCGCGGATGCACCGCAAATGGACAGTGCTTCCGGCGGGCAGTCCTGGTCCACGGAAAGAACGGTGGTTACAATGTGAACGGCGTGGCGAAATGATTTTGGGAACAAAGGACGGCAGGGCCTGTCTGTCAGGCGCGCCGCCAGGATGGCTTTTTCCGTGGGCCTGCCTTCACGTTTGATAAAGCCTCCCGGTATTTTGCCGACCGCATACAACCGCTCTTCATAGTCAACTGTCAGGGGAAAGAAATCAATACCTTCACGTGGTTCCGCTGAGACGGTGGCCGTGGTCAGCACCACGGTGTCACCGTAGCGTACCAGTACAGCGCCACTGGCCTGTTGGGCCACCCGGCCGATCTCATAGCTGAATTCCCTGCCGGCCAGTTCCATGCTGTATACCTTCATGGCAAACATCCTCTCTCGCATGCGCTTCTTTATAATTGCAGCACATATTTGGGAGAAGCGGGGTTTCCCCCGCTTCTCCTTTTTATTTCCGGGAAACTATTTGCGAAGCTGAAGCTTTTCCAGGATGTTACGGTAGCGTTCTGCATCGGTTTTTTTCAGGTAGTTCAGCAAACCTCTGCGCTTGCCGACCATTTTCAACAGGCCGCGTCTGGAATGATGGTCCTTTTTGTGCACCTTCAGGTGTTCGGTCAGGTAATTGATCCGTTCAGTCAGCAGGGCAATCTGTACCTCGGGAGAACCGGTGTCTTTTTCGTGCAAACGGAACTGACTGATCACATCCTGCTTGCGCGTGGTATCCATCGTCATACGGCACACCTCCTTTTTGCTGGCATAACTCCATGCAGCCAAGGCAAACGTCGGAGCTTCGATTGCCCGAGCCACAGGTTAACAAAAATGATTCTACCATATTGCCTGCCCGGAAGCAAGAAAAGCAGCAAGATTTTGTTAATACGGACAGGCGGGGGCATATGCGGGAAGCTGCAGTGCGTTGTAAGGCGGCTGCGCCATCAGCTTCCTTGCCGTCCCGGCATCCTCGGCAATTTGTGCAGCAAGGGCGCCGGCATCGGCAAAAGTTTTTTCTCCCCTCAGTCTGTGTAAAAAGTAAACAATTAATTCCTTACCGTAAATGTTTTTGTCCGCATCCAGCAGGTGGATTTCCACCGTGATGTCTCTTTTGCCAAAAGTGGGCCGCCTGCCGACATTGGTAATGCCCCAGCCGCTTATGTCCCTGCCGGCTACCCATGTCAGATAAACACCGAACGCAGGCAGGACCACTTCCGGGGCAACCGCCAGGTTGGCCGTCGGGAAGCCGAGCAGGCGTCCCCGGCCGTCGCCGCGCACCACTGTTCCCCGCAGAAAATAGTAATAGCCCAGCATCTTGTTTGCCCGCGCTAGCTCACCCTGCTGCAGCAGGCTGCGGATGGCGGTGCTGCCCGCCACTTCTCCGTCGACAGTAACCGGATCAACCACCTTGACTGTGAAATGAAAACGCTCGCCAAACCTGATCAGGTCTTCCGGCGTCCCGCGGCCGCATTTGCCAAATGAGTAATCGTAGCCGACAACAACACCACAGGCTTGCAATGCGTCTGCGATCACTTCACCGGCAAAAGCTTCCGGTGAAAGTGCGGCAAAGTCCCTGGTAAAAGAATGGATGATGACATAGTCAATGCCTGTCTCTCCCAGCAGCCTGATCCTGTCTCCTGCCTCCAGGATCAACTCAGGCGCTTTCCCCGGAGAAAGCACCGACATGGGATGGGGTTGAAAAAGCAGGGCGGCGCTTTTTTTCCCTATTTTGCCTGCCATGCTGATTGTTTCGCGGAGAATTTCCCTGTGCCCCACATGCACTCCGTCAAAATTGCCAAGCGCCAGGCAAATACCGCCACGGTGGTAGTGCTTGAAGTTCTCGATTCCTTGAATGATCTGCATCTGTCTCACCTGTGATGAAAGACTTTTTTCGGCCGCAGCAGCCCGTGCTGCATTTCGGCAAGAGCAAGAAAACGGCCGTCCTGCCTGTAGACACGTATGTCACACCCTGCAGGCAGTTCCCCTGCATAAGGTATGAAAGCGCCGTTTTGCAACCTCTCCGCTTCTTTGTCCGTCAGTATTGCCTGCGGTAGGTGCCGCAGGCCGTAGTCAATGGGAAGCAAAGCTGAAGCCAGCAACCCTTTTCCCGCCAGCTGCGCCGCTTCTTCCAGGGATAGCGTTTCCTCCAGGACAAACGGCCCCACTGCCGTGCGCAGCAGGAAGGACATGTGACCGGCCGTGCCCAGGGCTTCAGCAATCTCCCTGCACAAAGTCCTGATATACGTGCCGCGCGAACAGGCGACGTCAAAGATAACCCGGCCGTCCCGCAGAGAAAGCAGTTGCAGGCTGTAAATATGTATTTTACGCGGCTGCCTTTGCACCTCCTCCCCCCGGCGGGCCAGCTCATACAGTCTTTGCCCGCCTGCACGCACGGCGGAATACATGGGCGGCGTCTGCAGCTGCGGGCCGACGAAACGCTCCAGTATGCTTTGCACCGCCTCAGGTGCAAGGACGGGGACAGGCTT
>ERZ773359.4938-NODE-4938-length-13256-cov-32.192940_pt1 | contig 13256 bp, 14 predicted proteins | sample MGYA00374955_ERZ773359 | MGnify/ENA primary metagenome ERZ773359 (study PRJEB29098, sample SAMN04486028) | biogas fermenter metagenome | study: EMG produced TPA metagenomics assembly of the Biogas fermentation microbial communities from Germany - Plant 4 DNA1...
CATTTTCCTGTTGGTATGGAATTAAGCAATATTGATATTAGCAATATTGATATTATGGAAGGAAGTGCTTTAATTAATAATCTATATATTCAAGACGCAGATATAGGGACTAATGACTTGCATTCTATAAAAATTGATGAAAAACCCCCCCTGTTGTTGGATTCAACGCAAAACAATATAATTAGTGATACATCACAGGAATTTACCATAGACACACCAATTATAGATCATGTTGAAAATCAAACAGATTCACAATACATCGAAAATTACAATGAACAAATAAGTATAGAAAAAACTATGGATCAAAAAACTCATTTAGAGCTTATAGAAAAATCTAACATAGAGCAATTAATCATAAATGAAAGTAAAATAGAACTAGAAAATTTAGCTAAAGCAGAGGAGCAATTAAACCTACAATCCAAGCAATGGGATAAAGACGATATTTCCATCAATCTACATAGTACACAAGAACTAAATATGAAATATGTAAGCAGCAATGAGAATCAGAAACACATAGACCATTTAATGGATAATGAAGCTGAAATATATACTCAAAAGTTAAAAACTGAACAAGAAGAAATTAACCAAAAAGACTCTGATGACATCCAGAAAGGCAATATGCAATTAAGACTAGACAACTTAAATGTTATAGAGTCTACTACCCGGCAGGATTCCATCCTTGATTTTACTGAAGTACTGTTTAGCCATGAGCTGACCGAAAAGGTAAAATTTATAGACCAGCTAGCAGATAAGGCCATAGAGCAATTAATCATAAATGAAAGTAAAATAGAACTAGAAAATTTAGCTAAAGCAGAGGAGCAATTAAACCTACAATCCAAGCAATGGGATAAAGACGATATTTCCATCAATCTACATAGTACACAAGAACTAAATATGAAATATGTAAGCAGCAATGAGAATCAGAAACACATAGACCATTTAATGGATAATGAAGCTGAAATATATACTCAAAAGTTAAAAACTGAACAAGAAGAAATTAACCAAAAAGACTCTGATGACATCCAGAAAGGCAATATGCAATTAAGACTAGACAACTTAAATGTTATAGAGTCTACTACCCGGCAGGATTCCATCCTTGATTTTACTGAAGTACTGTTTAGCCATGAGCTGACCGAAAAGGTAAAATTTATAGACCAGCTAGCAGATAAGGCCGTAATGACTATTAATAAAGGAAGTACTGAAATAGAAATTCAGGTCAAGCCTGAACATTTAGGCAAACTAATTTTAAAAGTAGGATTAGATGATGGAATTCTAACAGGGAAGATTTATACTTTTAGCCAAGAAATTAAAGAATTTTTGCAAGAAAATTTAGATATTCTAAGAAATTCTTTGAGGGACCAGGGACTTGTATTTGCTTCTCTAGATGTAGATGTGGGTAGCCAATCTAATCCAAACAATTTTAACTACCTTCCTGCAGCACAACTTAGCTCAAGGAAGCCAAGCAAGTTTACAGCATTCTTTACTATGGAAACAGATGAAGGCAAATCCACTTTACTAGGAAGTTTGAATCAAATTGATTACCTGGCCTAAAGGAGGTAATAAAATGAAGGTTCAGCACAACAGCTATATGAATACATCTACCCAACCTACTAGAGAAGTTAATAATCAGCTAGGTAAAGATGAGTTTTTAAAAATTCTAATAGTGCAACTACAAAACCAAGATCCTCTTAGCCCAATGGAAGATAAGGACTTCATTGCACAAATGGCCCAGTTTAGCGCTCTGGAGCAGATGCAAAATATGAGTAAGGATTTTCAATCATTAAAGGCTATGAATCTAGTAGGAAAAATGGTATATGGTGAAATAGATATTGATAATTCATCTCAAGTTATTCCAGTTATGGGAAGGGTAGATAGCGTTACCTTCTCTAACGGAAGATTGTTCTTACAAGTAGGAAACTATACGCTATCTTTAGAAGATTTAATATCTGTTTTTTCCGATGAAGAGGCACAAAAGATAGAAGAAAATCAACAGGATTAAATGATAAAATATAGAAAATAGGAGGTATATTATGTTACGTTCTATGTTTTCAGGTGTTTCAGGACTACGAAGCCATCAAACAAGAATGGATGTTATTGGTAATAACATAGCCAATATCAATACTGTAGGTTTTAAAGCTAGTAGAGTTACCTTTCAAGAAATTTACAATCAAACTCTAAAAGCTGCCTCAGCTCCAACATCTGCTACAGGTAGGGGAGGAGTAAATGCCCAACAGGTAGGCTTAGGAGTATCTGTTGCAGCTATTAATGTTCTTCATACTCAAAGTGGTGCTCAGCGAACTGACAAGGCTACAGATTTAGCTATAGAGGGAGACGGTTTCTTTGTAGTCTCTGATGGTGTAAGCAATTTTTATACCCGCGCTGGTAATTTTGATATAGATCCACAGGGCTACCTAGTGTCTGCTAGTGGTTTAAAGGTGCAGGGATGGACTAATAGAAATGTAGACGGTGAAATTATCACAACAGGGACTACTAATGAAATCAACCTAGCCAATTTATCAATGCCACCTCGTGCAACGTCAGAAATAGGATTTGAAGGTAACCTGGACAGTGGGCTAGATATAAATGATACTGTGGAATATACTACTAGCATAATTGATTCTTTAGGTGAAGAGCATAATATCAAGCTAATATTTACAAAAATCGCACCTAATCAATGGAATTTATTGATTGAGCCAGCTGCTGCCGATAGCAAAATAATTAATTCTCCCTTATATGATTCTTCTGATCCTACTAATTTCCCAGGCGCCCAGCCTATTGAGTTTGATGGAAACGGTAGATTAGTATGGCCACTTGAAGGTATTACTATTCCCAGTATAGTTTTTAACAATGGTGCAGTAACAACGGAGAACCTAAGAATAAGTTTTGATCCACAAAAATTCACACAAAACGATAGTGAGTCTTCAGTTAAAATATCATATACTGATGGCTATTTGTATGGTGTATTGACCAATATTAACATCGATTCCATGGGAAGAGTAGTTGGAATTTACTCCAATGGCCAAGCTAGAACAGATGCAGTGATAGCTATAGCTAGATTTAGTAATCCTGCCGGTTTGTTAAAGCTTGGGGATAACTTATTCCAGATATCAGCTAACTCTGGTGAGCCAATAACAGGTCAGGCAGGATTGGATGGCAGAGGAACTATAAATCCTGGAGCATTGGAAATGTCCAATGTAGACATGGCTAACGAGTTTACCGATATGATTATAACTCAAAGAGGTTTTCAGGCTAATTCTAGAATTATAACCACATCGGATGAGATGCTACAGGAGCTAGTTAATCTAAAAAGATAAGCTATAACTAGCCAGGGTGGCTAGCCCTGGCTAGCTAAAGAATCAAGGATGGTGTGGATTGATGATCAAAGTCACCAGATTAAATGATAAAGAGTTTGTAATTAATACTGATATAATAGAATTTATTGAAAGTACACCCGATACAGTGATAACCACTACTACGGGCAAGAAGGTAATAGTAAAGGAAGATGTGGATGAAGTAATCAATAGAGTAGTGGAGTTTAAAAGAAAAATATTCCAGGGGTCTTACAAGTGAGGTGTAGCTAATGGATATGTCAACTCTAGCAGGTATTATTGCTGGATGCGCATTTATGATAATTTCAATTTTGCTTGATGGTGAATTAGGTAGTTATTACGATTTACCGTCTATTATGATAACTCTCGGTGGTACTTTTGCTGCTACTTTAGTGGCTTATCCTTTTGAGCGTCTAGCAAGTATGACAAAAGTAGCAAAAAATCTTTTTAGCATCGAAGAAAAACCACAAAATATAATATCTACCATAATAGAACTAGCAAACATTGCTAGAAAGGAAGGGTTACTTGCTTTAGAAGAGGCAGCCTACAGGATTGGTGATCCTTTCTTGCAAAAGGGAATTCTACTTATAGTAGATGGCACAGATCCTGAACTGGTGAGAAACATATTAGAAACAGAATTAAATTTTATCGAAGAAAGGCACGAAGAAGCACAAGGAGTTTTTGAAACCATGGCTTCCTTAGCTCCAGGCTTTGGAATGATTGGTACTTTAATTGGTCTTATTAACATGCTAAGAAAATTAGATGACCCTTCTTCAATAGGACCAAGTATGTCGGTAGCCTTGGTTACAACCTTTTATGGTTCCCTTTTAGCCAACCTTTTCTTTAGTCCAATGGCCACCAAGTTAAAGTATAAGAGCAGAAGGGAGATGTTATTAAAAGAGATAATGTTGGAAGGAATGCTGTCAATTCAAGCAGGCGAAAATCCTCGAATTATTGGAGAGAAGCTTAAGGCATTCTTACCTCCTAAAGATAGGATTATGGAAGAGGAAGATTCAATGGAAGGGAATGAACAGCAATGGCAAGGAGAAAATCCCCTAAGCAGAAGCAGGGAGGAAATGAGTGGTTAACTACCTACGGTGATATGGTTACGCTTTTATTGACATTTTTCGTTCTGCTATTCTCCTTTTCGACCATAGATGCTCAAAAATGGCAAAGCCTGGTTTATGCTTTAACTGGTGAAGGAAGTGGAATATTGGAAGGCGGAAGCAACATAAACAATTCTTCCGATGTTGGCGATGAGATGAACATAGATGATATTTTTGAGTTAATACCAAGGAATAATGAAGATTATAAAGAAATAGGACAAGATGAAAGTATTGAACTTGAAGATAGTGATGAATTCGTTAAGTTATATATATCAATAGGAAAGTTTTTAGATGAAAAAGGCATACCGGGGGAGGTAAAAATCTCTGAAGCCCATACCGAGATTCTGCTTAGATTTAAGGACTCAGTCCTCTTTGATACAGGTGAGGCAGAAATAAAGGACGAGGCCAAAGAAATTTTAAAGGGTATTAGCCAAGTGCTAAAAGAGTTTGATGATCAAATAGATATGGTAAGAGTAGATGGCCATGCAGATATTCGTCCTATTAATACAAGATTATACCCTACTAACTGGGAACTGTCTGCAAAACGAGCAGTTAATGTAGTAAGGTATTTTAGTGAAAAACAAGGAATGGAACCGTCAAAGCTATCAGCTGCAGCTTATGGAGAACATCATCCCATAGATGATAGAAAGACAGCTGAAGGCTTGGCAAGAAATCGAAGAGTGGAAATATTTATTGTTAGAGTAATGGAACCTGCTGAAACAGTTGAACCAGAACAATAATTACATTAAGTAAGGGGTAGCAGTGAACTATGAAAAGGATAGCTATTATCACTATAATAATTTTATTGATACTAGCAGTAGGTATTGGAACTGCTATTATATATATTCTCGTTTCACCAAATTTGGACAAAAAAGATAATGTAAGTTATATATACAGCACAGGCGAAAGCTTCTTAACTAACTTGAAGGATGGTAGCCATTATGTAAAAGCGGATATACTTATAGAAGTACCTGACAAAGAGACCCTAAAGATTTTAGAACAGAATAATTACAAAATACGAGATGAAATTATAGAGATTCTTGGGGATATTGATCAAGAGGATATAAAAGATAAAGATTTTAAGAAAAATTTAAGAAATAAACTCAAAGAGGATTTACAAAATCTCTTAAATATTGATAAAATAAAGGGTATATACTTTAATGAATTTATAATACAATGAGCTTAGGGCAACCAAGGGGAAGGGGGGATGACAATGGCAGAAATCTTGTCTCAGTCTGAAATAGACGAGCTATTGAATGCACTAAGTTCCGGAGAATTTAACGTTACAGATATTCAAAAAGAAACAGAGGAAAAGAAAGTAAGAATTTATGACTTTCGTAGACCTAATAAATTCGCCAAGGATCAATTAAGGACTATGGAAGTAATATATGAGAACTATTCTAGACTTGTGTCATCTTATTTATCAGGTATTTTAAGAACTTTCTGCCAAGCAGAAGTCATATCTGTAGAGCCTCAAACTTATTATGAATTTATCAACTCTTTGCCTGAGCCGGTGGTATTAGGTATCATAGACTTTAGACCCCTAGATGGTTCTGCTATTATGGAAATTTCCCCTGATATAGCATTTTCCATTATAGATAAATTATTAGGTGGTCCCGGTGGTGCAATTCATCTAAGCAAAACCAGAAACTTTACCGAGATAGAAATTAGTCTCATTGAGCAAGTTGTACATCAATTAGTATCCTTGATGGACGAGCCCTGGGCTAATGTTATCGATACTAATTTTAAACTGGAGAAGATTGAAACCAATCCACAATTTGCTCAGATTATATCTCCCAATGAGACAATTGCAATTATTACTATGAATCTTAGTATTGGTGATATAGAAGGGATAGTGAATATATGTATTCCCCATATAGTAATTGAGCCTATTACCGATCAGTTGAGCACTAAATATTGGTTTTCTTCTCAATCTGAGAAGAATGCTGCTGATGCTAAATCTGATTTATTAGCAAGTAAAATAAAAAGAGCTATTGTAGATATAAAAGCAGTAATAGGTACTGCGCAAATTACTGTGAGAGATTTTATTGGACTACAAAAAGGAGATGTTATTAAGCTAAACAAAAAAGCAGGAGAGGAGATATCACTGGTGATAGGTGGCATAGAAAAATTCAGAGGAATAATTGGCATAAAGAGTAATAAATATGCAGTTCAAATAACTCAACTGAAAGGAGGGGAGACAGAAGATGAATGAACTACTTTCACAGGAGGAAATAGATGCCCTACTAAAAGGGAATTTTGATAATGATGAAGATGATAACAGCTCTCATAGTGAAGAGTTGACTGAAGAAGAGATGGATGCTTTAGGTGAAATTGGGAATATTAGTATGGGTACTGCTGCAACGACTTTATATACCCTGCTTGGCCATAAGGTAACAATAACCACACCTGAGGTCACAGTAACGTCTTTGGCTGAGCTAGCATTGCAGTATTCCATACCTTTTGTCGCTGTGGAAATCCAATATACTGAAGGATTAGAAGGCAATAATTTATTGATTATGAAAGAAGATGACGTAAAGGTAATAACCGATCTTTTGATGGGTGGAGATGGAACAAATATTGAAGGGGAGTTAAACGAGCTGCAATTGAGTGCTATTAGTGAGGTTATGAATCAAATGATGGGTTCAGCAGCCACTTCCCTTGCATCTATGTTTGGTAAGGATATAGGAATTTCCCCTCCCAATGTATTTACTATTAACTTTGAACATGAAAAACCAAATAGTAAATTTGATTCTGATGATCCTATTGTAAAGGTTAATTTTAGAATGGAAATACCAGGAATACTTGATAGCTATATTATGCAATTAATACCTGCCCAATTCGCTAGAGATATGGTAAGAACTTTAATGTATGGTGAAGATGACCACAAACATCAAATTACTAGTGGCCAAACAGTTGATTCACAACAAAAAGAACAACTATCAACTGATCAACCATTCTCTGATCAACAAGCGGCTATTCAAGGGCATGGCGCGGCTCACAGCCATGAATTCACGGACAAAAATGCCTATACTCAAGGCAGTATTGAGGAAACAGCAGCGGTAGGAGTGCAGCCTGTAGTCTTCCAACCCTTGGAGGAAACGCCGGTGGATCATCAAAGAAGTAATATAGATCTTATATTGGATGTTCCATTACAAATATCTGTTGAGCTTGGTAGAACCCAAAAGAAGATACAAGATATTTTAGAACTTAATTCAGGTTCTATAATAGAGCTAGATAAACTGGCTGGAGAGCCGGTAGATATTCTAGTCAATGGTAAAATAATAGCAAAAGGCGAGGTAGTAGTAATAGACGATAATTTTGGAGTGAGAATAACAGATATAGTTAGTCCATCAAATAGAATATCTAATTTAAGATAATCATCAAAATGGAAAGGTAGGTATGATCAATGAGCAAAAGAATTCTTGTTGTAGATGACGCAGCTTTTATGAGAATGATGATGAAAGATATACTGACAAAGAATGGATATACTGTAGTAGGAGAGGCTGAAAATGGCGCAAAGGCTATAGAAAAGTACAAAGAATTAAAGCCTGATTTGGTTATAATGGACATAACCATGCCTGAAGTTGATGGTATCCAGGCAGTAAAGGGTATAAAACAGATAGACGAGAATGCTAATATCATAATGTGTTCAGCTATGGGACAGCAAGCCATGGTTATAGAATCAATACAGGCTGGGGCTAAAGATTTTATAGTAAAACCTTTTCAAGCAGAAAGAGTACTGGAAGCAGTAAGGAAAGTGTTGATGTAATGAAAGAATTTCTCTATATATCCTTACTTATAATGGGATTTATAGTTGTACTTTTGGCTGCCTATTACTTTACTAAATTTATAGGTTCTAAGATGTCCTATTCCAATACTAATAAACATATTAAAGTGCTGGATAGGGTATTTTTAGGTAATGATAAATCCATCTGCATTATTCAAATAGGAAATAGGTTTTTTGTGATTGGTATTACCAATCATCATATTGAACTTATTAGCGAATTGAATGAGGCGGAAGTAGTGCCTATATCTGATGATAATAGTGGTTCCTTTAGCAATATCTTCGAGACGTATATGAATAAGTTAGTCAATAGAGATAAGGATAAAGGCCAAGGTATGAATAGGATTCAGCAGGCATTGTATAGCTCATTAAAAAAACAGAACACTAAGACAAATTTATAGGGAAAAATCGGGGTTGGTTTTATTGAAGAAAAAATTAATAATGAAAATATGCTTTTGCCTAGTTGTAATGACAGGAATAATGATTATTAACTCGCCTTATTCTTTAGCTCAAGTTGATACACCTATAAATTTAGGTATACGATTGGAAGGGACCGGCCCGTCTGGAGAACCACTAAATGGCTTTGAAATCCTATTTTTACTAACTGTTCTGACCTTGGCTCCCTCAATTTTAATAATGATGACATCCTTTACCAGGATAATTATTGTTCTATCCTTTACTAGAAATGCCTTAGGGACTCAGCAAATGCCGCCTAATCAGGTATTAATTGGACTAGCCTTATTCTTGACTTTTTTCCTTATGTCACCTATAGGAGCAGAGATCAATGAAAATGCTATACAACCTTACCTATCAGGGCAGATGGATCAGGAACAGTTTTTGGAAGAGGCTATGAGGCCTGTTAGAGAGTTTATGTTTAAACAGACACGGGAAAAGGATTTAGAGTTATTTGTTAATCTATCAGGTATGGAGTATCCAAATACTTTAGAGGATGTACCAAATAACGTTTTGATACCCTCCTTTATTATTAGCGAGCTAAAGACTGCCTTTCAGATAGGTTTTTTGATCTATGTTCCCTTTATCATAGTCGATATGGTGGTAGCCAGCACTTTAATGTCCATGGGAATGATGATGTTGCCGCCTGTTATGATATCGCTACCTTTTAAAATCCTTTTGTTTATAATGGTGGATGGCTGGAATTTAGTAATCAAAACCTTGATTACTGGTTTTAGATAAGAATAGGAGTGACAAATATGAGTGAGGGTCAAATTATTGGTATTGCCCAACAAGCTATATATACCGGTATCATTATAGCGGCTCCCATGTTGGGATTTGGCTTGATAGTGGGATTAATAGTTGCAATATTTCAAGCTACAACACAGATTAATGAACAAACTTTGGTTTTCATTCCTAAAATTTTGGCGGTAGCAATTGCATTGCTAATATTTGGGCCTTGGATTATCAAGACAATGACTGAGTTTACAACTAATTTATATAACTCTATAAATACATTAACTGGGTTGTGATATATAAATGAATATCCTAGGGTTTCAAGTTTTTGTGCTGGTGTTAGTTCGCATGACCGGACTCTTTCTAATGTCCCCAGTCTTTGGAAGACAGAGTATACCTAGCTATCTCAAATGGGGTTTGTCATTACTCTTAGCTTATATTGTATTTAGCAACAGGTTTTTAGATAGCCAGTTAGGATTTCAGTCTTTTCTTGAATTTGGAGTATTGATTTTAAGGGAAATTTTAATTGGCTTTACAATAGGTTTTATAACCACTATATTCTTTTCGGCAATATGGACAGCAGGACAGCTAATAGACACTCAAATTGGTTTTGGCATGGTTAACGTTATTGATCCTCAAAGCAGCATACAGGTTCCACTTATGGGCAACTTTAAAAATATCCTTGCCCTATTGCTGTTTTTTGTTTTAGACGGGCACCATACATTAATAAAAATAATATCCTTCAGCTACGATATTGTACCTTTAGGAGAAGGGAAAGTAACCCAGGAGTTAGCTAATTTGATGGTCAAGTTTTTTGCAAACTCCTTTATTTTAGCTGTAAAAATAGCATTGCCAATAATTTCCATAACTTTTCTGTCTGAGGTAGCTTTTGGTATACTAGTAAGAACAGTTCCCCAGATGAATGTATTTATTGTGGGCATTCCTATTAAGATTTTTATAGGACTTATTGCTATTTTAATATTTTTACCATTATATATTAACTCTCTAAAGGGAGTCTACGATGGAATGTTTAACGATATTGGTAAAGCTTTGAGGGGAATGATGCTTGAGTGATTCATACCATTAAAGTAATAGATCTTCAACTATTTGCAGGTGAAAAAACCGAAAAAGCTACTTTAAAGAAACGACGGGATGCAAGGGAAAGAGGACATGTTTTTCGTAGTGTAGAAGTAAACTCTGCTATAGTCCTATTAGCTGCATTTGCTGCTTTGAAAATTTTGTTTCCAACTATGCTAGACAATATAAAGAAAGCATATATTGGATTTTTTAATGGAAGTATTTCTATCCAGCAAGTATATTCATATGAGGGGCTTAGAAAGTTGGGAATGAATATAGGATGGTTGATAATAGCAACTGTAGGCCCGTTTATGTTGATTGTTATGGCAGCCGGTCTAATAGCCAACTATGTACAGGTGGGATTTTTATTCACCACTAAAACAATTACTCCAAAGTTTAACAGAATTAACCCATTAGAAGGATTTAAAAGAATTTTTTCCAAGAGATCTCTAGTTGAGTTAGCTAAATCAATAATAAAACTAGCTATTATTGGAAGTATAGTGTATACTGAGATTAAAAATAGTTTTGGACAAATTAACCTTTGGTACTCAGCAGACATTATAAAAAGCGTTTCCTTAATATTAAATAATGCTTATGATATTGCAATAAAGATTGCTGTAGTTTTGCTTGTATTTTCTGTATTTGACTTTGGTTATCAGTGGTGGCAATATGAAATTGACTTAATGATGACCAAGCAGGAGGTCAAGGAAGAATACAAATTAATGGAAGGAGACCCACAGGTTCGTTCTCGTATTAGAAGCAAGCAAAGAGAGCTGGGTATGCGTAGGATGATGCAGGAAATTCCAAAAGCGGATGTAGTTATTACCAATCCCATTCATTATGCTGTAGCCCTGAAATATGATCCCGACAGGGATAACGCTCCTGTAGTTGTTGCGAAAGGCAAGGATTATCTGGCTCTCAAAATTAAAGAAATTGCACAAAAACATAATGTAGTTATAACTGAAAATAAACCTTTGGCCCATGCCTTATACAATTCAACAGAGGTGGGACAAGAGATTCCTCCGGAGCTTTTCCAAGCTGTTGCTGAGGTGCTTGCCTTTGTATATGAGCTAAAGGGAAAGACTATATAATTTAAAGGAAATTTACTACCTAAAGGAGGGGTTTAGGGTTGAGGCTGAAATTTGCAGATAGTCTATTAGCATTTATAATTATAGCAATTGTATTATTAATCATTTTTCCATTAAACGAAGCAGTACTGGACGTATTGCTGACCCTAAATCTGTCATTATCATTAATCATCTTACTTGTTAGTATCTTTGTTAAAAATGCCTTGGATTTTTCTATCTTTCCCTCCTTACTGTTAATTACCACATTATTTAGACTAGGATTAAACGTATCTTCCACTAGGCTTATATTAACAGAAGCTTCAGCTGGAAAGGTAATAGAAACCTTTGGCCAATTTGTAGTGAGAGGAAATATAGGAGTAGGTTTAGTTATATTTCTTATTATAATTGTAGTACAATTTGTGGTTATTACTAAAGGTTCGGAAAGAGTTTCTGAAGTAGCTGCAAGATTTACTCTAGACGCCATGCCAGGAAAGCAGATGGCCATAGATGCAGATTTAAACTCTGGTTTAATCGATGAGAGAGAGGCAAAGAGAAGAAGACAGGAAATTCAAAGGGAAGCAGACTTTTATGGCGCTATGGATGGTGCTAGTAAATTTGTAAAAGGAGATGCCATAGTAGGTATAATTATTACTGTTATAAATATAGTCGGCGGTATGATAGTTGGATTTACCCAGATGAACATGGAACTAAGTGAGGTAATATCTACATATACTTTGTTGACAGTAGGTGATGGTCTAGTCACGCAAATCCCGGCACTCCTTATATCCACTGCCACAGGTATAGTGGTTACTAAGGCTGCTTCTGAATCTAGTATGGGACAGGATTTGTTCAATCAACTGACAGGTCAACCAACAGTTTTAATTATTTCTGGTGTACTCTTGTGTTTAATGTCCCTATTTCCTGGTTTTCCAGCATGGGTTCTTTTACCCTTTGGAGGTTTTCTTATTTACTTAGGCTATACCTTGTTTAGGACTCAAAGTGTAGCACCAGTTTTAGAGGAAGAAGATATAGCAAGACAAGAAATTGAGGATATTAGAAGGCCGGAGAACGTAGTAAATCTTCTAGATGTTGATCCTATTGAATTGGAATTTGGTTATGCCATCATTCCTTTAGCTGATGTAAACCAAGGAGGAGATTTGCTAGATAGGGTAGTAATGATAAGAAGGCAGATGGCTTTAGAATTGGGCTTGATTGTTCCTGTAGTAAGATTACGTGACAATATACAATTAAATCCCAACGAATATGTTATAAAGATAAGAGGAACTGTTGTAGCTAGAGGCGACGTAATGGCAGATCGCTTTTTGGCCATGGATTCTGGATTAGCCGAAGATGATATTCCAGGTATTGATACAGTAGAACCAGCTTTTGGTTTGCCTGCCAAATGGATAGATGAAGAGTATAGAGAAAAGGCAGAGCTTATGGGTTATACTGTAGTAGATCCTCCTTCAGTGATAGCCACTCATTTAACCGAAGTTATTAAGCAGTACGGACATGAGCTACTAGGACGTCAAGAAGTTCAGATGCTATTGGATAATTTAAGGGAGAAAAATAGTGTATTAGTTGATGAAGTTGTACCTAAACTACTGTCTTTAGGAGAGCTTCAGAAAGTACTAGCGAATTTAATAAGAGAAGGTGTATCTATAAGAGATATGGTAACCATCCTAGAAACCTTGGCTGACTA
>ERZ773359.4940-NODE-4940-length-13252-cov-5.601576_pt1 | contig 13252 bp, 15 predicted proteins | sample MGYA00374955_ERZ773359 | MGnify/ENA primary metagenome ERZ773359 (study PRJEB29098, sample SAMN04486028) | biogas fermenter metagenome | study: EMG produced TPA metagenomics assembly of the Biogas fermentation microbial communities from Germany - Plant 4 DNA1...
CAGAGGATGTTCCCAGGTTGTTGATTGTGTGCTCAAGTCTGTTCTGGTAAGCACCAAGTTTGGAGCGTTCCATAGAAACTGTCTTTATAGCCTCATCGAGCTGATCGATAGCTGTTTGAGCGCCATCCAAAGTAGAGATGTCGATTGTATTGGTGCCCAGTTTTACAGCTCTCATATCGCCAATAGAGAGACTTGTGCTCTGTCCGGAGTTAGCACCGATCTGGAACTTGAGCGGAGCCGCATCCAATGTGAGATCGGCGGTACCTTCAGCCAGAGTATCATCTACAGTAATTCTTAATTCGGTTCCAATATCCACTGTTCCGTCGGTTGTAACTACATCGGAGAGTGTTGCAACGGGCGTAGTCTCTGTTGAAACATTCAGAGTATAGTCAGCTGATTTGCCGATAGTGAAGGTTATTGTACCATTATCCTCGATTGAGCCACCGGCGATGGTGAGTGTTAATTCGCCTGTACTGCCACCAACATCAAATGTGAGGTCATCAGCGACAGCTGTGTTATTTATAGATGCATCAGAAATTATGGTTCCATTTACGGCGACTGAAATATTTTTTTTGCCAGTTTCACTACCTTCAGTAATAGTAAAGGTAATGGTTGTGCCCATAGCGAATTTTTGTTCACCGTCAAGGGTTATGTCGTCGGCTTCTACTCCTGTTGTTGTGCCATTAAAGTCTGCAACTACTTCTTTGACATCAGCAACTGTTAATGTGTAGTCACCTTCTGGCATGGCATTTACGATTTCTGCACCCTGAATGTTTGTTGTGCCAGCAGTAAGTGTGGCTTTCAGAGTCTGTTCACCGTTGAGAAGCTTCATGGTGTTGAACTCAGTGGTATCAGCAATTCTGTCAATTTCAGCATTGAGCTGATCAATTTCGTTCTGAAGTGCTCTACGGTCATCATCAGTGTTGGTGCCGTTGGCAGCCTGAACAGCAAGTTCTCTCATTTTCTGGAGAATTGCGTGGGTTTCATTCAAAGCACCTTCTGCAATCTGGATCAATGAGATACCGTCCTGAGCATTTTTAGCTGCCATGTCAAGACCGCGGATCTGTGCGCGCATTTTTTCACTGATGGCAAGACCAGCAGCGTCGTCGCCTGCACGGTTGATGCGGAGACCTGAAGACAGTTTCTCAATTGATTTTGCACTGTTTGTGTTGTTCATTGAAAGTTGACGATAAGTGTTAAGAGCTGTGATGTTGTGATTAATTCTCATAATACATCCTCCTTGATTATTATAGGAGAGTCCTTTCTCCCAAATTTGATTGTCCGGTTTCTTTAAAATTTAACAGGCGCCTGTCTATTTAAAAGAAACCTTGCAATATATTTATCGGTTATATATTTAAAAAGTTAATACATAAAATAAAAAAATTCGATTCTTTATTCCTTCCTGTAGCTAAACAAAGAAATTAAAGTAACCGATATTATATAAGAGAAATAATTCAGGAGGGAATCCTTATGAGAATTGAAAATATGGATTCACAAACTTGGTCGACAACTGGTTTGAAATCTCCCGATGTGAAATTAGATATAAAAACTGATGCGGAACTAAACATCAGAAAAGAAGCAGAGATACAGGAAGAAATCAGCCTGCCTTTTTTGGAAAAGGCAGTGGAAAAGGCTAACAGAACCATGCGTTTTCAAAACAGACAGCTTCAGTTCAGCATTCACGAAAAAACAAAAGATATAATGGTGAAAATTATCGACAGCGATACAAAAGAAGTAATACGGGAAATACCTCCTGAAAAGCTCCTTGATATGTTTGCAAGTATGCTTGAATTTGCAGGTTTGTTGGTCGACGAAAGAAGGTGACATTATGAATAATTCTATACAAGGCTATCAGGGCTTTTCTTCCCAGTTGAGATTTACAGGGCTGTCAGGTTTGGATACAGAATCAATCATTTCCAAGCTTATGATGGCTGAGAGAATTCCGCTGGATTCATTAAAACAGAAAAGAACTTTAATAGAATGGAAACAGGAAGCTTACAGGGAAATAAGCAGTTCGCTTATAGGATTTAAGAGCAGGTTCTTTGATATTGTTAACCGCTCTTCATATATGCTGTCCAAAAATGCTGTTATCCCGATGAGCACAGAGACCAGCAACTCCTCTTATGTTACGGCAACTGCTTCAGCTGATGCCAAACCGGGAGTATATAAGGTAAAAGTTGAACAGCTTGCGACTTCAGCTACGGTACAAAGCAAGTCCGGAATCAGCCGGAAAATTTCGGGTACTGTAGATACAAACGAATTAGGCAACCTTGAAGGCAAGAAGATGGTTGTCACATTGGATGGCGTTACCAGAATGATAACACTTAAAAATACCGATGAAGCAAATCTGGCCGACATGATTCAGCAGGAGCTGGATAATGCTTTTGGTCTTGTAGCTTCAGGGAATTCGAAATTTAAGGTAACCTATGAGACTGTGAATGTAGAAGGCACTGAGATTAAAAGGCTAACTATTGACACCGCTGAGGGAGTAACAAAGCTGGTAATAGGAGGACCTATGGATGACAGTTCGGCTCTGCCTGCCCTCGGTATTGATAATGGTGCAACTAACAGGATAAGTTTAAAAAGCACACTTGAATTTATTTCTCTTGGGAATCCCTTAGATTTCAATGAAACAGGGAAAATTGCTTTTACTATTAATGGGAAAACCTTTGAGTTTGATAAAAATGACACTCTTCAATCGGTTTTTGACCGGATAAACAATGATGATACCATTAACGTCAGTATCAGTTATGATGAAATTACAGACGAGATTACCATTAAGTCAAAGCAGACAGGAGCAGGAAGCACCCTGGAACTTGATGATAAAGGTTCCAATTTCTTTGCTGCCCTTAATATCAATACTGATGAAATAACAGAGGGGCAGGACGCAGTATTTTCCATCAATGATCAAAAGCTTATAAGAGGTAGCAATACTGTTTCAATAAATGGTGTAACCTATACCTTGCATAAAGTTCATGAGAACGGTGAAGAGGATACAATAACAGTTACACAGGATATAGACACAGCAGTTGAAAATATAAAAACTTTCATAGAAGAGTACAATAAGCTGATAGAAAATATAAATGGCAAAATCAAGGAAAGTTATGATCGTAACTATCCACCCTTAACCGATGCCCAGAAAGCAGAAATGAAAGAAGACGAGATAAAGAAATGGGAGGAAAAGGCTAAAACAGGGCTGCTGAGAAATGACAGCCTGCTTCAGAACCTGACCCTTGCCATGCGCAGGGCATTGTATGAAAATGTTGAGGGAGTAAGTATTACACTTGCCGATATCGGAATATCTTCAAGATCCTATACCGATAACGGTAAACTGTACCTGGATGAGACCAAGCTCAGGGAACAACTTGCAAAAAGACCTGAGGAAGTTACAAAACTTCTGAACGGGGTATCAGAACAGGTTCCTTCCTACGACAGGGATCTTACTCAAGGTCAAAGGACAATAAGATACAATAATTCAGGTGTACTTGTAAGAGTTTCAGATATAATTGAAGATTATATTTCTACTAAACGGAATAAGGATGGAAACAAAGGTCTGCTTCTTCAAAAAGCAGGAATTGAATCTGATTCGTCCGTTACCCAAAATCTTTTGTACGATCAGTTGGAAGACTATGATAAAAGAATCAACAGTATGATGGAAAAACTCATTAAAAAGGAAAACCAGTATTATATGCAGTTTTCCCGCCTGGAAACCATACTTACTCAGATGAATCAGCAAAGTATGTGGATTATGAGCCAGTTCATGGGCGGTTGACAATCTGAAAATAAAAGGCAACATTTAAATTAATTAATAAGGAAAGGAAAAAAATAAATGATAGCATTTAATGCCTATAACCAGTACAAGGAAAACTCCATCAACACAGCAAGTCCTGAGGAACTTACCCTCATGCTTTATAACGGGCTTATAAAATTCATTATGAGAGGAATTGACTGTATAGAAAAGAAAAACATGGAGGATGCAAATAATAATATCATCCGTGCCCAGGATATTGTGCAGGAGTTTATCAATACATTGGATATGCGCTATGAAATATCCGGAAATTTGAATTCCATATATGATTACATGCTGAGAAGGCTCATTGATGCCAATGTTTCAAAAGATAAAGTCATACTTGAAGAAGTCCTGGAGTTTGCCAAAATTCTCCGGGATACATGGGAAGAGGCTATGAAGCAGGCCAAAAAGGGAAAAAAGTCTACAACCTAAAAGTCGGTGTATTAAATGGAAGCAGTTAAGTTAATCAGACAATTGAATAGTATCTCAAAAAGAAAACTGGATTTGTTGCAGGAGATAGAGGCCTGTACTTTCAAGCAGGGCGAATGTATCAAATCCGGCAAGCTCGATGAAGTAGAAAAAATAATTGAAGAAAAGCAGAAATTAATGAATAAAATTGACAAGTTGGATTCTGAGTTTGCAGTATATGCCGGAGAACTGAAGAAGATATTGAATATTTCATCTTTCGAAAGCCTTCCTGATTTTAATATGGCCGGCACAAAGGAACTTAAAGAAGTTGTAGAAAAAATATATGCAGTGCTTGGTAGAATTAAAAAAATGGACGAGGAAAATACCGCTCTTGTAAAAAAAGAGCTCAGTCAAACGGGAGACAGAATAACTCATACCAATACTTTTAAAAAAGTGAGTAAGGCATATGGACCTTCAAAACCTGTTAATCCTTCATACTTCTTCGATAAAAAAAATTAAACTTTTATGGAGAGCATAAATGGCTAAGTTTGAGTGTGTAAGATGTCGCCGTTTTTTTGACAGAGTAGCGCTGGAGGATGTATGCCCTACGTGTTATGCTTTCGAAGAAGAGGAGTTCAGGAAGATAAAGGAATATCTTGAAAAGCATCCGGGAGCGACATCAAGTGACCTGGTAAGTCAGTTGGATGTTTCTATAAAGTCAATAAAGAGATACTTAAAAGAGGAAAGGCTGGAGATTATAGGGGATAATAAAGGCTTTATCCGCTGTGAATTATGCGGCCTGCCTTTAAACAGCGGACGGTTCTGTGTTGCTTGTTTCAGGGAAGGAACTGCATTGAGGATGAAAGAAGTCAGATCTGGTATGAAGAGTACAGAATTATATTCAGGCGACACAAACACTAAATATCAGCGAGGAATACAATACAGGAAAAAAGGGCAGAACTGATTCTGCCCTTAATTTTTTCTTTTTTTTCTGATATAATATTTTGGATATTCTACCTTAAGAGTAAAAAGGATGGTTATTTTTGATAAAGACACGAATTATAAATGCTGATGACGAAGACGGTTTTAATAAAGCTGCTGCCGCTATAAAAAATGGAAAACTCGTAGCGTTTCCGACTGAGACAGTATATGGACTTGGAGCTAATGCTTTTGATTCCCGGGCAGTGGAAAGAATTTTTGAAGCCAAGGGACGACCAAACGACAACCCCTTGATTGTTCATATCTCAAATATAGATTATTTAAATAATCTGGTTATAGAAATACCCAGCAATGCAAAAAAGTTAATTGAAAATTTCTGGCCGGGGCCTTTGACTCTTGTTTTAAAAAAATCAGGTATGGTACCTGACATTATAACTGCCGGCCTTGACACTGTGGCAGTACGTATGCCTGATAATCCAGTGGCACTAAAACTGATAGAAACATCGGGTGTACCTGTTGCCGCCCCCAGTGCGAATCTTTCGGGAAAGCCCAGCCCCACTTCAGCCATGCACGTGGCAAAGGATCTGGCGGGGAAAATTGAGTATATAATTGACGGGGGAATATGCAGTGTAGGGGTTGAATCAACAGTCCTTGATGTGACAGGCCATATCCCGATTATTTTAAGGCCCGGTGGTATAACTTATGAGATGATTGAAGAAGTTTTAGGAAAAGTAGATGTGGATAGACCGTCTAAAAACATGGAAAAGCCCCGTTCGCCGGGAATGAAGTACAGACATTATTCTCCAGAGGCAGACATAATACTTGTAGAGGGCGAAAAGTCCAAAGTTGTAGCTGAAATAAATAAATTAGTATCTTCGGCACAGGAGAAAAAATTAAAAGTGGGAGTATTGTCATCTGAAGAAAACTGCAGACTTTATAAGGCGGATGTTGTTTTGTCGGCCGGATCAGTAAATATGCCTGAAAAAATAGCTTCCAATTTGTATGACTGTCTTAGGAAATTTGATGACTTGAAAGTGGATATAATTTATTCTGAGACCTTTGATGAAAATGGAATTGGCAGCGCTATCATGAACCGTTTAAAGAAAGCTTCTGCCGAAAAAATTATTAAAGCATGAAAGGGAAAAACTATGAAAAAAATACTGTTTGTTTGCACAGGCAACACTTGCCGCAGTCCCATGGCCGGTGCTTTGTTTCAAAAGCTTATAAACGAAAAAGGCCTGAGCGGTAAATATTCTTGCAAATCTGCAGGTGTTTATGCTTTTGAGCATGATCCTGCCACCAGTGAAGCAGTTGAGGTCATGAAAAACGAATACGGAATAGATATATCGGACCACAGGGCTTCTGTGCTCGACTTTGACGATATAATGGATGCCTGGCTGATTTTGGTTATGACAGAGCGCCATCGTAATATGATACTGGATGTATTTCCCCAGGCTGCTGATAAACTATTTACACTAAAAAGTTTTGCAGAGGTTGATGATGAAAATCCCGATATAAGTGATCCTTTCGGGATGGATTATGAGGTATATAAGAACTGTGCAGCTGAAATAGAAACTTTGCTTAACAGAATAATTGCCAAATTGATTAAGTCGGAGTAAATCTGTTTTGACATAATAATATTATTACTATACAATTTTCTTGAGATAAGGAGGTATCCCTTTGAAAGTAGCGTTAGGAAGCGATCATGGAGGTTACAAACTGAAAGAGACTGTCAAAGCGCATTTGATAAGTCAAGGGTACGAAGTTGAGGATTTCGGAACACACAGCGCAGATTCAGTTGATTACCCGATCTATGGCTTGAAGGCTGCTCTGGCAGTCAGCAAAGGTCAGTGCGATAAAGGGATAATCATTTGTTCAACAGGTATTGGTATTTCAATAGCAGCCAATAAGGTAAAAGGTGTAAGGGCTGCTCTTTGTAGCGACCTCTTATCAGCAAGACTCACAAGAGAACATAATGATACCAATGTTTTGGCCCTCGGGGCTTTTATTGTGGGCGAAAAATTGGCGCTTGCTATTGTGGATACCTGGCTTAATACTCCCTTCTCCGATGAAGAAAGACATAAACGCCGCATTGAAGGGATAGCTCAAATAGAAAATGAATATCTGTAACAGACAAAAATAGTTTAAATTTGGGAGGGCTCTGATTATGAGCGAGGTTTTTGTTTTTGATCATCCACTTATACAGCATAAGATATCACTTCTGAGGGATAAGAACACAAGCAGCAAGGAGTTTCGTGAATTAGCCTCTGAAATATCCATGCTGATGGGATATGAAGTGACCAGAGATATTCCTTTAAAAGAAGTGGAGATAGAAACGCCTGTAGGTACAGCCAAAACCAAGATAATTTCAGGTAAAAAACTGGCTTTCGTACCTATTTTAAGAGCAGGACTGGGCATGGTAGATGGAATGTTAAGTCTGGTTCCAATGGCAAGAGTAGGTCATATAGGACTATATCGTGATCCTGAGACCCTTGAGCCAGTGGAATATTATTGTAAATTACCTGATGATATTGCAAACCGGGATGTGGTAGTTCTGGATCCCATGCTCGCCACAGGAGGATCTGCATGCGATGCAGTGAGATTTTTGAAAAAGCATGGAGCAAAAAATATTAAGTTCGTCTGCCTTATTGCTTCAAAAGAGGGCGTCAGACGCCTCAGCACAGAACATCCTGATGTAGGTATTTATTGTGCAGCTGTTGATGAACATCTTAATGATTTGGGATATATAGTGCCAGGTCTCGGGGATGCAGGCGATAGATTATTTGGAACAAAATAATAACTGGGGGTCAATATTATGCGTCCTTCATGGGATGATTATTTTATGAGTATTGTGGAGCTGGTTAAAACCCGCTCGACTTGTTTAAGACGACAGGTAGGTGCATTAATAGTCAAAGATAAAAGAATTTTGGCCTCAGGATATAATGGAGCACCGGTTGGATGCAAGCACTGCGATGAAGTGGGGTGTCTCAGGGATAAATTAGGTATTCCCTCAGGACAGCGCCACGAAATCTGCCGGGCCACACATGCAGAACAGAACGCTATCGCGCAGGCCGCCTATTCAGGAGTCTGCATTAAGGACAGCACCATGTATGTTACTACCCAGCCTTGTGTGCTATGTGCAAAATTAGCAATAAATGCAGGTGTTTCAAAGATTGTTTTTAAAGGGGAATACCCTGATGAATTAGCTATGGAATTATTTCAAGAAGCCGGGGTACGTGTATTAAAATATGAAGGGCCTGAAGAAAGACAATTTTTTTAATATCATTGTCTGAGCTAAAGAGGTGTGACCATGATTATAATTAGATTTCATCATCTGGTTGCTTTCGGAGTAGCCCTTATAGTATCATTTTTTGCTACGCCCATAGCACGAAGAATCGCTATTAATTCCGGGGCTGTAAGTATTCCAAAAGACAACAGGCGTGTTCATAAAAAACCCATGCCTTTAATGGGCGGACTGGCAATTATAGCGGGTTTTGTCATTGCGTTAATATACAGTTTCGGCACAAAAGATTTTGGGCTTTTTATTGAATACCTGATAAAGCCCAAGACTATCGGTCTTATTATAGGCACTCTTATAATTATTATTCTCGGTGTCGTTGATGACATCAGACCTTTACGTGCAAGAATCAAGTTTCCTGTTCAGCTTTTGGCGGCAATTATAGTTGTTGCAACAGGTACAAGAATAATTGCCATTTCCAAGCCATTCCAGGAAGGTGTTGCCGTTCATCCCGGCATGATGTACGTACTTGAGGACATCATAGCATTTCTAATTTCTGTGCTGTGGATTGTAGGCGTTACCAATGCCATTAACCTTATAGATGGTCTTGATGGTTTGGCGGCAGGTGTTTCCGGAATAGCAACCCTTTCGCTCTATATTGTGGCAGTTATCAGGGGACAGGACAGTATTGCCGTTATTGCTGCCTGTCTGGCAGGTGCTATTTTAGGTTTCCTCCCCTACAACTTCAATCCGGCAAAAATATTTATGGGTGATACCGGATCAACATCTTTGGGGTTCATACTTGCAATTCTCTCTGTTGAGGGAACCATGAAATCTGTCACTGCCCTTGCTCTGGCCATACCTATACTTGTTTTGGGTCTCCCGATTTTCGATACAATCTTTGCCATAGTAAGAAGGGTTATGAATGGGAGGCCAATTGGCCAGGCCGACAGGGGACATATACATCACAGACTTCTGGACATGGGCCTTAGCCACAGGATGTCTGTTGTAATATTGTATATTATAAGTGGCGCATTGGGGATTATATCCATTGCGCTGGTTGACAAGGGACTTTTGCCTTCTATCATTCTGCTCATAGTTCTGGCGGTATTTGGTATTGGAGGCGCCAGAAACCTCCGCGAACTCGATGATACTCCTGTCAACTTAAAAAACACAGGCACTGATGAAAACACGGCGCAGGAGGTGGAAAAAGCTCAATTGGAAGCTGCTTCGGGGGAAAAACCTGAAAAATCCGGGGATGGCAGCCAATATGCAGATGGTTCAAATAACGAAGCTTCAGATAACAGCGAAGTTTCGGAAAAATATAATAAATTAAATCAGGAGTAAATGTAAATGAAGAAAATAAAGGTCATGACAGTCTTTGGAACAAGACCTGAAGCAATAAAAATGGCACCATTAATAAAAACTCTGGAAAAATACGATCAGATTGAGTCGGTTGTATGTGTCACTGCACAGCATCGTGAGATGCTGGATCAGGTACTTGAAATATTTGAAATCAAGCCGGATTATGATCTTGATATTATGCAGAAAAGACAGACACTGACTGATATCACTACAAGGGCTATGGAGAGATTGTACGGGGTATTCAATGAGGCCAGACCTGATATAGTTCTGGTTCACGGGGATACCACCACTACCTTTGCTGCAGCTTTGGCGGCTTTCTATTCGAAGCTCAGGGTAGGGCATGTGGAGGCTGGCCTTAGAACCTATGATAAATATTTTCCATACCCTGAAGAAATGAACAGAAAACTTACCGGAGCAATTGCAGATTTGCATTTTGCACCTACTGTTTCAAATAAAGAAAATCTTCTGAAGGAAAATATAAAGGAAGAAAATATATTTATTACAGGCAATACTGTTATAGATGCTATTTCATCTACAGTATCAGATGACTATGTATTTTCGGATGAATTTCTCAGGGGTTATTCGTTCTCAGATAAACGGGTGATTTTGGTTACAGCTCACAGACGTGAGAATTTTGGTGAGCCTTTTGAAAACATATTCACAGCTTTGAGAAGGCTTGCTGAAGATTTTGATGATATCGAAATAATATATCCTGTACACTTGAATCCTGTTGTAAGGGAACCAGCAGGAAGAATACTGGGTAATCATGACCGGATTCATTTAATTGAGCCTTTAAATGTTCAGGATATGCATAATCTAATGGCTCGTTCCTATCTTATTATGACCGATTCCGGCGGATTGCAGGAAGAAGCTCCGTCGCTTGGCAAGCCTGTTCTTGTACTGAGAAATGAAACTGAAAGGCCGGAGGCTGTAAAAGCGGGTACTGTAAAAATTGCAGGTACGAAAACCGAAAAAATATATGATGAAGCATATTTACTTCTGACTGACACCAAAGAATATGAAAAGATGTCAAAAGCCATAAATCCTTATGGAGACGGCAAGGCTTCGGTGCGTATAGCAGAAGCTCTGCTTTACAGTTTTGGGTTGACTGAAACTAAGCCTGAAGAATTCAACGCCTTCAATTTATAGAGGGGAGAGCAGATGGCAGATTTTCTTACACATATTCTTTTTGCAGATGCAGTGCTTCAAAGAATTGAAAGCAGGAGAATTATGGAGGGCGTGAAAAAAAAGCGCTCTCTTTATTATCTTGGGGCCCAGGGACCTGACCCCTTTTTTTTCTATGATGTCTTCCGCAAGAAAGGCCCTTTGAAGGGTCTGGGTCGAATTATGCACAGGCAATATACAGGTAAATTCCTGCAGCAGGGTTTTTCCAATCTGCAAAATGTTTCTTACGATGAAAGCTGGCTGGAACTTACGGTTTACCTTTGCGGTTTTTTATGTCATTTTACTTTGGACAGGCTTATTCATCCCTATATTTATTGGGCCGTAAATGAATGGATCTGGAATGTGGATGGCACTTTCTCAAAGGCAGAGCACGGCGAGATTGAAATGGCCCTTGATGTCATGTACTGGAGGGAATACAGAGGTGTTGCTGCTTATAAACAGAACATGCGCAGACTGATCGATATAGGCAAGAAATGGCCCCGGTCGGTTGCGGGTTTTCTGTTGGATGCAGTTAAAAATATTTATTGTATAGAAGTTGACATTAAAGAGCTTAATAAAGTATTGACCAGCTTCTATCGGGGCTGTGATTTATTGTATGATCCTGCAAGGTGGAAGACAAAGGTAATTGACTTTTTGGATACACTTACAGGGGGAGGAATAAAACCGCCCAAAAGACCATATTCTTCAGATTACAACAGAAGCATCGACTGGGCGAACAGGAAGAAACGTACATGGAAAGATCCCTTTGTTGAGAATTCTGTTTTAAACAGTTCAGTCGATGAGATTATTAAAGAAGCAGAAGACATTGCTTCTCTGCATATAAATATGATATTTTCTAAAATATACAACAGTGAAAGTATTGAAAATCTTTTTCCAGATTTAAGCTATATAACAGGCCAGTTATGCACTTATAACAGTGAGGAGTGAAGAAATGAAGGATTATATAGCAAAAGCCATGACACTTTCAGGTCAGGTCAGAATTTATGCTGCAGTCACGACCAATACGGTCGAGAAAGCCAGGAATTTGCATAATATGAATCATACCCCCACTGTGGCGCTGGGCAGGGTATTAACAGGCATTGCGCTTATGAGTCAGACATTGAAGGATGAAAGACACTCCATAACCGTGCAGATTAAAGGCGATGGTCCTTTAAAAGGTATCGTGGCAGTAACCAATGCCAAGGCAGGAGTCAGGGGATATGTGTATAATCCTGCTATTGATTTACCTTTGAATGAAAAGGGAAAGTTTGATGTTAAGGCTGCAGTCGGAAAGGGATATTTGAATGTCATTAAGGATATAGGGCTGAAAGAACCCTATATTGGCTGTGTGGATCTTGTTTCAGGAGAAATAGCCGAAGATCTGACATACTATTATGCATATTCTGAACAGATACCCACCGCTTTTAATCTGGGTGTTCTGATAGGGAGGGACGGAACGGTTGAAGCCGCAGGAGGTTATTTTATACAGCTCTTGCCGGGGGCTTCTGACGATATCATATCAAAAATAGAAAAAAGCATTTTCTCCCATGAGCCTGTAACCACATTGATTCATAAGGGAAAAACTCCGGAGGACATAATCAATATGCTGTTTCCTGACGATGATACCATAGAGTTTTTTGACAATTGTTCTGTTAAATATAAATGTTACTGCTCAAAAGAAAGAATGGAAAGAAATCTTTTAAGTCTGGGCAGGAAAGATCTTCAGGAAATAGCTGAAGACGAAAAGGGAGCAGAACTTCAATGCCATTTTTGTAACAGCAAATATCACTTTTCTAAGGATGAACTGCTCAGTCTCCTGAAATCACAGTAAGAAGCTGAATATATGCGTCTACATGGTTTTTCTGTCTTTTCTGCATCCATGTTGTTCAGCTCTTTCTGTAGGATTTTCATCTTTGCTGTTAAGTGCATTGATAAGTAAATTTATCATTGTTTGATAATATTCAGTAAAGACATCCGCCATGCCTTTTTCATAATCTGTCATACAACATGCCCCCTTGCATAATTTCTTGTAGCGGCTGTAGATGCAATGATTTAGCGCCGCGCAATCCATACATGGCTCTAAATCATTGCAGTTACCCGCTTAATTCAAAATACATCCAAATATTTTTAATTCCAGCAAAAATAAATAGTCAAAAAAAAGAGAATACTATGGAAAGCAAAGTAAATCTGACAATGGAGGGGTAATATGAAAAAACGTTTTTTGGCATTGTTTTTGCTGGTTTTCCTGGTACTTTCCATGTTCACGTTTATAACAAGCGGAACAGAGGATACAAAGACATTCCAGAGAGTAGATTTCATCAGCGGTGTGGTCACCGCAAATGAGCTTA
>ERZ773359.4944-NODE-4944-length-13244-cov-5.703313_pt1 | contig 13244 bp, 14 predicted proteins | sample MGYA00374955_ERZ773359 | MGnify/ENA primary metagenome ERZ773359 (study PRJEB29098, sample SAMN04486028) | biogas fermenter metagenome | study: EMG produced TPA metagenomics assembly of the Biogas fermentation microbial communities from Germany - Plant 4 DNA1...
TAACCGTTTTATGCATGTGGATGAACTGCGCCGTATGGGCGCGCTAATCAAAATTGAAGGTCCCACTGCCGTCATCGCCGGCCGGGAGAAATTATTTGGCGCCCCGGTCAGGGCCACGGATCTGCGCGCCGGTGCCGCTTTAGTTTTGGCGGGACTGGCGGCACAGGGCAAAACTGAAGTCAGCGCCCTTTACCACATTGACCGGGGTTATTGGCGCCTGACGGAAAAACTGCAGGCTTTAGGCGCCAGGATTAAACGTCACCCTGCCTAAAAGAAGCAAGTCGTTCTAGACAAGCCACAGGCAGCATATAAATTATTTACGCTGCACAAGGAGGCTTATTCATGCGAAGAGTGCTTGCTTCTTTTTTTCTGCTCATGTTATTTTTACTTATAATCCTGCCGTCAATTCTGGCGCGCAGTTGCAGTATTCCTGCCCCCAAGCAAAAGCCGGCTGTGATTTTAGAGAAAACCCCCATTATTTCCCCCGCCGGGGAGCTGGTGCTTAAAGTCTTTCGCCATGATTTACAAGCAAGAGAAGAAATGCCATTGGAGGAATATTTAGTGGGCGTGGTGGCGGCCGAAATGCCTGCTGCTTTTGCTCCGGAAGCTCTGAAAGCCCAGGCGGTCAGCGCCCGCACCTATACAGTGAAGCAAATGTTCGCCTTTGGCGGTTCCGGCTGCAGTCAAAATCCGGGCGCCGATATTTGTACCGACCCGGAACACTGCCAGGCCTGGGCCGGCGAAAAAGATTTGCTTGCTAAATGGGCACCGGAAGAGGCGGCGCAAAACTATGAAAAAATCCGGACGGCAGTGCGGGAAACGGCGGGCCAGGTTCTCACCTATGAAGAAGACTATATTGAAGCCGTTTTTCATGCCCACTGCGGCGGTCATACTGAAAACAGTGAGGAAGTCTGGTCCACTGCCCTGCCTTACCTGCGCGGGAAAAACTGCAGTTTTTGTGCCGGGTCACGCTGGTCACAAACGGAATATATTTTTACCCAGGAAAAGTTTTTACAAGCTTTAGGCAAGCATTTTCCCGCCTTACCGGTGGCGGCAGCAGGTGAACAGCTTTTGCAGGCGGCAGAGCGTTCCGCTTCCGGCCGCATAAAAAGTTTGCGCCTGGCCGGTGAAACCATCAGCGGCAAAGAAATTCGCCAAGCCCTGGACCTGCCGTCAACCCGCTTCTTTTGGACTTACCATGATCAGGAAATCAAGTTTACAGTGCACGGTTACGGGCATGGCGTGGGGCTGTGCCAATATGGGGCCGGCGGCATGGCGCAAGCCGGAAAAACTTATCCGGAAATCCTGCAATATTATTATACAGATGTGGAGCTGGTTACTATAAAAGCGCCCTAAGAGGCGCATAATACAGGAAAATTCTGGACATACTACCTCCGAAGAGGTGATGTCCTAATGAAGAAAATTCTCGCACCTTTAGCTCCGCTAAAAAAAATTCGTTTGCAACGTAAATTCTGGCCGGTACTGGGATATGTGCTGGTAGTAGCTTTAGTGGTGGCGGCCGCCCTGTGGCAAATTTGGCTCAAACAGCCTGCCGGAACTTTATCTCCCTCTGATGAACCTGTGGCCGGTGTGGACACAGCTGGCCAAGAGCCAGCCGGGGAAGAGCAGGTGTTGGCCGGGGAAACTGAGGCAAAAGAAACAGCCACAGCATTAAGCTTACCCACAGAGCCTATGATCTGGCCGGTGGATGGAACCATTGCCGCCGGTCACCATGATGTATATCGCCTGGGCAGTATGCTGCGGGCTCATGTAGGTGTTGATATTCTGGCCACAGCCGGCACGGAAGTTAAAGCTGCCTGGCCGGGGATTGTGGACAAAATAACGGAAGACCCCCGCCTGGGGTGGTTGGTTGAAATTCGCCACGGCGGTGATTATGTCACACAGTATGCCGGTTTGGCGGAAGAGCCCACTCTAGCCGTGGGCCATGAAGTGGCGCAAGGTGAAATAATCGGCTTTGTGGGCGAAAGCTCCCTCCTGGACGCCACTGTAGGCAGCCATTTACATTTTGCCGTTTATCGCCAGGGACAGGCACTGGACCCCTTAAAAGTTATTTCTGCCGAATAAAACTCCCTCTAACTTACTGCCAAAAAGAAAGGAGCCTTTTGCATGGCTCCTTTCTTTAATTTATATTTGCAGACAAAAATTGGTGAAACCAGATATGATTTAACGCTTCTTCCAAGTCTATCAACCGGTTATTGCTAGATTTGGTTACAGGATTTAAAAAAAAGAGTTTTGCGGCATGCAGGGTTGGAAATACCCACCATCCCTGCAATTTATGTCATAAAAGCCCCCCCGGCACATATATTTTTAGCAAAGCAGTTTGAAGGGGGCGGCCCAATGCAGGATTATATTGAGCAGCGTGTGCTGGAAATCAGTAGTTATATTCTTGAGACGGGTGCAACCGTCAGGCAGGTGGCAAAAGTTTTCGGTGTCTCCAAGTCAACTGTCCATAAAGATCTTACAGAGAGGCTCCCCTATATCAATCGCTATATCGCCCGGGAGGTAAAGATGATTTTAGAAAAAAATAAAGCGGAAAGACATATTCGCGGCGGGGAAGCCACGCGCCGGAAATACCTAGCAAGGGAGAAAAAGAAAGACTAAAAAAGGAAAACACGCCCACTTAGCGAACTATAAATTGATTCCCCTTTTTTTGCAGGGACAAGCGCTACAGTGAGGTGAAAGTAATGAATCTGGGCATGGATATGGGCATAGATCTAGGTACGGCCACGGTTTTAGTTCATTTACGCGGCAAGGGCATTGTTTTACATGAGCCCTCAGTCGTTGCCATAGAACAATATTCAGGCAAAGTGCTGGCTGTAGGTGAGGCAGCTCGCCGTATGATTGGGCGCACCCCCGGAAATATTATTGCCACCCGTCCCTTGCGGGACGGTGTGATTGCCGACTTTGAAATTACGGAAGTGATGCTGCGCTATTTTATTGAACAGATTAGTGAAAAAAGGCGCCTAATACGCCCCCGTGTAGTAGTCTGTATTCCCGCCGCCACCACGCCGGTGGAACAAAAAGCAGTGGTGGAAGCTGTGATACGTTCAGGCATCAGGGAAGCCTTTTTAATTGAAGAACCAAGGGCAGCCGCCTTAGGAGCGGGGTTGGAAATTTTTCAGCCCTCGGGCCATATGGTCATTGATATCGGCGGCGGTACCACCGATGTGGCTGTTTTATCCCTGGGGGAAATTGTAGTTACAGAAAGTGTCCGTGTCGGCGGTGATAAATTTGATGAGGCCATTGTCCGCTTTGTGAAAAAAGAATTTAATCTCCTGCTGGGTGAACGCAGTGCTGAAGAGTTAAAAATAAAAGTGGGCACCGCCTTTGCCGGCAGTCGCTTTATAGAATACGAAATCCGCGGGCGTGACCTGGTCACCGGTCTGCCGCGCTCCCTCATCCTTAATTCAGATCATGTGCGCGAAGCCATCAAAGAACCCCTGGCGGAGATTTTACACTGTGTCCGCTATGTTTTGGAAATAACACCCCCGGAGCTGGCCGGCGATATCATTGAACACGGTATCGTCTTAACCGGCGGGGGAGCGCTTTTACATGGGATGGACGAGCTCTTAAGCCAGGAAACAGGCGTCAGGGTTTACCTGGCTGAAGATCCTGTCAGCTGTGTGGCTAAAGGGACAGGCAGGGCACTGGAACAATTGGAAAAAATCAGCCACACATTAATTTCACCGAAACGTTTAAATTCCCATAACTAACGGAAAAAAGCCGGCAACGCCGGCTTTTTTGCCAGGAAATTAGATCAAGCCCAATATGCGTCTTTCTTGGGGTTAATCTCCATTATCCAAAGCCACTAAACGGTTTATCATCTGATCGTCTTCAAAGCTGTATTCACTGTTACTGACATCACGCAGCAGTTCATTTAAAATTTCTATTTCTTCCAGCAAGCTATAGTAATCAAAAATATCCAGCATTATGGCCCGCACCCGTTTGTTTTTGGCAATAAAAACAGGGCCCTCCCGTAAAGATTCCACAACTTTATTAAAATGCCGCCGGATGTCCGAGATGCTTTTAATGCGAATAGCCATATATAATTCCTCCCGTTATTCTTACTTTTTTCTATTCAGCAAAGGGAGAAAATATCCTGCTTTTGACAACAAATTTTTCGCCGGTGTCAAAAAATTAAGTTCTTTATTACCCTGCAAACCGCCGGCGCATAAGGAAAGCCCTGCCGGTGCATTTTATCGGTAGGAAATTATATCAACCGGATTTTAAAAGGCAGGAGCAGAAATTGTGAAAAATAAAAGGCTTTTTCTACTTTTGGCATTTCTTTTTTTGCTTTTTCTTTTACCGTTTTTACTCTGGCGGCAAGTCTACATGCCGCTGGAGCCAAGTGATTTAACCCCGGACTACAAAAGGGATGAAAACATTACCAATATTTTACTTTTGGGCAGTGACCAAAGGGAAGATGAACCTGCCCGGGCTGATACCATTATGGTGGTAAGCCTCAGCCGCACCAATAAAGACATCTCGCTGCTTTCCCTGCCCCGCGACAGCCGGGTGGAAATTCCCGGCTTTGGCTTGGATAAAATTAATCATGCCATGCAATATGGCGGCGTGGCCCTGATGCGGCAAACAGTGGAAAATTTACTTGCCGTACCTATTGACCATTATATTATCACCAATTTTGACGGCTTTGCCGGCATCATTGATGCGTTGGGCGGTGTGGAAATAGATGCGGAGCTGCAGATTACCGGTTTGGACGGCCGGCCCATTGTTAATGCCGGCCGCCGGCGCTTAAACGGCAGGCAGGCTTTAACCTATGTACGTTTTCGCTCCGATGCTGAAGGTGATTTCGGCCGCATGCGCCGCCAGCAGCAAGTGCTGAAAGCAATTTTGCAGCAAGCCAGGCAGCCGGAATTAATCCGCCTGCCGCTGCTGGCCAGGGAGCTGGTACAACATGTCCGCACGGACCTGACCTTAACCCAAATCTATGCTTTGGCCCGTTTAGCCACTGATTTGGAGCGGGAGCAGATTGCCGCCGTAAGGCTGCGCGGCGAAGTAGCCTTAATTGACGGCATTTCTTATGTTTTACTGGATGAAGCTTTTCTGCGGGCTGCCGTAGAGCAGTATATCCGGCGCAAGCAGTAGTAACTGGCAGGAATTTCTGTTACCTGCCGCTAATAGATAGAGAAAAGCTAAAGGTGGCAAAGAAATGTACACAGTAATGGGGAATATTCATATTCACAGTACATATTCAGACGGTGCCGGCACAATTGAAAAAATTGCCCAGGCCGCCGCCAAGCGCGGTTTGGATTTTATTATTATCACAGACCATCACACTTTGGCGCATCTTCCGGAGGAAGGCTACCGGCATGGGGTGCTGGTGCTCTGTGGCAGTGAAATCAATGTGGATAAACACCATTATTTAGCTTTAAATATTACAGAAGAAATTCCCGCCGATGACGAAAATCCCCAGGCCGTCATTGAAGCCGTTAACTCCCAGGGGGGACTGGGCTTTATTGCCCATCCTTTTGAAAAAGGTTCGCCCCTGGTTTTAAACGGCATCGTCTTTCCCTGGTTGGACTGGCAGGTGCAAGGCTTTACCGGCATTGAAGTCTGGAACTGGTGCTCCCAGTTTCGCGATGGTGTCCAAAACCTTTGGCAGGCTTTTTACTATGCCTATATTAATCCTGAAGCCCCCATCACAGGTCCCTGCAGCGAAGCTTTTGCCCGTTTTGACGCTATCACCCAAACTCAAAAAATCACAGCCATTGCCGGCTCCGATGCCCATGACTGGCATATCCGCCGCGGCCCCCTTTTTCGCCGTATTTTCCCTTATGAATATCTTTTTGGCACCGCCAATAACTGTTTATTGCTGGCAGAGCCTTTAGCGCAGGATACCGCTACGGCCAAAGCACAAATTTATGAAGCTTTAAAGCTGGGGCGTGTTTATTTTGTCAACCGCCTGGCGGCGGAAGCGGACGGCTTTTCTTTTACCGTTACAGACGGCCATAATACTGCCTGTTTAGGTGACACTTTTGTTTTCAATGACAGGACAAAACTAAAATTAGCCTGCCCGGGAAAGGAAGCGCACCGGTTGCAGGTGAAAATCAAAAGAAACGGCCAGACCTGGTATGAAACTGCCGCCTGTGAGTGGGAAAAAAAGCTGGAGCAGGCAGGAACATATCGGGTAGAAATACGTCTAAACAATAAACCGTGGCTTTATACCAATCCCATTTATGTGGTGGACAGCATTTAGCTGTCATTACTTTTTTTTCACCGATAAACTGCCATTAATGTGATTAATTAACCGGCTGGATTAAAAGGGATACTGTTCTCTTTTGTCGAAACTAAACTAATTAGTATCTAAGGAAGCGGTGGAGGTTCGTCAATGGAGCCAATTTATAATTATAATCAAGATCCCCAATTAAATGAAAGCCTTTGGCACAAAATAGGCAAAAAATTTAAAAATATGAAACCTGTTTACCGTGTTGTAATTTTTTTGTTAGTTTTATTAATTTGTTTTGGCAGCTATGTGGGCTGGTATGCTTACCGCATTTTACGCCCGGCAGATTTATTTACCACCCCTAATATTCCGGAGGCTGATGCGGCCACAGAAGAAAAAACAGAAACAAAGGACCTAGACTTTGCCGATTATTTCGAGCAAAAAATCGTTAATGTTGTGCTTTTAGGTTTTGATGTGGATACCGAACGGCGCCGGCTTTCCCTGGGCTCCCGTACCGACACCATTAAAGTGATTTCCGTAAACTTTGACCGGGACCAAGTCAGCATTATTGATGTGCCCCGGGACAGCTACGTTAAAATTGCCGACACTTCCACCTACGACAAAATTAACAGTGCCTATTACTATGGTTATATCAACGCCAAGGACAAGTTGCGCCATGATAACGGCGTGGAATATGCCTTAAAAAGTATCAGTAACCTGTTCGGGGGCATGCCCCTGCATTACTACGTCACGGTGGATATGGACGCCGTGGTGGAGCTGGTTGATTCCGTAGGCGGCATTAAATTTAATGTGCCCTACGACGTCATCGATAAAGACGGAGTGTTACAAATCCCCAAAGGAGAAAGAATCCTGGACGGGGAAAAATACCTGCATTATTTGCGTAACCGTGAAGTAGGCGGCGATATCGGCCGCATGCAGCGCCAGACTGAACTTTTGCTGGCCACCCTGGATCATTTTCGCAAGGAAGGCCTGATCAAAAACATTCCGGTGCTTTACGAAGCTTACCAGGAACTGATTGATACCAATCTTTCCAATCAGCAGATTATTGCCCTGGCGCTTTATGCCGGTCGCATCAATAAGGAGCAAATTATTTCTTATACTTTAAGCGGTAGTGGCCAGTCGCAAAACGGCATTTATTATATGGTTCTGGATACAGAAAAAATTGCCCACGTGATGCAGGATGTTTTCGGCGTCAAATATACGCCGCCGGCACCACAGCGGCTTACTGATACAACCCCCGCTGCACCCAAAGCCTTTACTGCCACTTTAAACGAGGCTGAGGGGCAAAGGGGTGTGAAGCTGACCTGGAGTAAAGGCGATAAATACAATTTAAGTTTCCGCCTTTATCGTACTGCCGCCGGTGGTAGTGAAGAAAAACTGGCCGAACTGACCGGGACCAGTTTTCTGGACGCCGGTGTAGAACCCGGCGTGACCTATACTTACCGCCTGGAAGCGGTAAACCGCCGTGCTGTATCTGCCCCGGTCAAGCTTAATCTCACCGTTCCGGCTACTTTCCCAAGACCTGAACAGCCGCAAGGCCCTGAGCCCACAGAACCGGATGGGCCGCAGGATCCCTGGACGCCGGTGGATCCTGAGGATCCCGCCGCTCCGGAACCTGGCGACTTCGTAGATCCTTTTGACCCTGATTTTTATCCGGAGGGTACTGCTGGCTTAACGCCCGGGAACAGTGCGGAAACTCCCGCCGGTGGAGATAGTTTTTCCGGAGCTGAAGCAGCAGGCGGTTCCATAATTGTTGAAATTTCTCAGGCAAAACCCACAACTTAATTCATCGCCCTTGTGGCGGCAAGTGCCCAACTTCAAAAGATTGCAGGTGGTATAATGGTAGCCTATTTCTTACTTGTTTTTGCTGTAGCTTTTCTTTTAACACTTGTTCTTACCCCTTTAGTGATCCGGCTGGCGTACCGTGTGGGAGCCATTGATATACCTAATAAGCGTAAAGTTCACAACCGCATTATGCCCCGCCTGGGCGGTCTGGCTGTTTACCTTGGTTTTTTGGCGGCTGTGCTTGTTGTCGTCAATTACACTTATGACAGGCAAATTCTCGGTCTGCTTCTGGGCGGCACCGTAGTTTTACTTGTGGGCGTGGTGGACGATATTAAAAGTTTGCCGCCCCTGGCTAAACTTTTGGGACAAGTCCTGGCGGCAGCCATTCCCGTTTATTTCGGTATTCGCGTTAATTTTATTAATAATCCCTTTGACGGGTATTTTCACCTGGGCTGGATGAGTATCCCCGTAACCATGTTATGGATTGTAGGCATCACCAATGCCATTAATCTCATAGACGGTTTAGACGGTTTGGCCTCAGGCGTTTCCTTTATTGCCTTATTGATTTTTTCCTTCATGTCCCTGCAGGTCAACCAGAATACTTTAATTGCCCTTTTGTCCCTGGCCCTGGCCGGGGCGGTTTTAGGTTTCCTGCGTTATAATTTCCATCCGGCCAAAATCTTTTTAGGAGATACCGGCAGTATGTTTTTAGGTTTTACCATTGCGGTCATATCCGTCATGGGACTTTTAAAAAGTGTCACTTTATACACCTTTATTACGCCCATCCTCATCCTGGGTGTACCGATTTTTGATACCTTCTTTGCCATTGTGCGCCGTTATAAAAACAACCAACCTATTTTTGCCGCCGATAAAGCCCATTTGCACCACCGCCTCTTAAATTTAGGCTTTTCCCACCGGCAGGCGGTGCTGGCCATTTACTGCCTGGCCCTTGTCTTTGGCCTGTCCGCCGTCTTTATCTTTAACCGCTTTTCTTAAAACACATTAACTACTCTAACCTGATAAAAGAAGGAGAAACCAGATGCGTAAAAAAAGAGGAAGCAAACTAGGTTGTTTTTTTCTTGTTTTACTGCTGGCTATGCTGGCTGTGCTGGCGGGGGGAACGGGCTGGGTTTGGTCTGTGTGGGCGCAAATTCATGAACCGGAAAATGAAGTGGAAATCCCCTCCGGGCAGGACGAAATAATTGTGGAGGAAGAGGATAAAGACCTTACCAATATTCTAATTCTCGGCCTTGACCAAAGGGGCACGGAAAAAGCCCGGGCCGATACCATTATTGTTTTAAGCATTAATAATGCTACAAAAGAAATGACAATGCTCTCTATTCCCCGTGACTCCCGGGTGGAAATCCCGGGCCGCGGGTTAGATAAAATTAACCATGCTTATGCCTACGGCGGCGTCAGCCTGATGCGGGCCACAGTGGAAAAACTACTGGGAGTTCCCGTCCACCACTATGTTGTCACTAATTTTTCCGGCTTCGTGGGATTGGTGGATACCCTGGGCGGCGTCACTTTAGATGTGGAACGTTCCATCTATGTAAAAGCGGAACAAGATTACCCGGCCGTGAAGCTGGAGCCGGGTGAACAGCGTTTAACCGGGTATGAAGCTTTGGCCTATGTACGTTTTCGCAAAGACTCAGAAGGCGATTTCGGCCGCATGCGCCGCCAGCAGCAGTTTTTGCAGGCGGTGGCCAAGGAAGTCCTGCAGGCCAAAAGCCTCCTGAAACTGCCGCAATTGGCCCGGCAGGCTACAGAGTACCTGCGCACAGATTTGCCCTTGACGAAAGCTTTGTCTTTAGCCCAGCAGGCGGCAAGTTTGAACTTGGATTCCGTAGAGACAATCACTCTCCAGGGCACAGGACGCACCATTGGCGGCGTGTCGTATGTAGTTTTAGATGAGGCCTTTTTAGAAAATGTGGTGCAAACTTACCTGCGCCCAAAAGACACCGACCCGGTTACACACTAAAATAAGTTTACAGACAAAAACGCCTTAAGCTTTGCTTTAAGCTTAAGGCGTTTATTTTTTATTACTATTTAGATTTTCCGCCGGTGAAGAAATCGGACAGATCTGTGAACCACTTGGATAACAGCCCGCCCCGATTGGCTTCATCAAAAATCGGTTCTTCTTCTTCCGCCACCACTACTTCCGGATCAGGATCTGCAGGTTGTTCTTCCTGTTCTTTATCTTCATCAGTTTCTGCTTTTACCGGTTCTTCCCCTGCCGGCTCTTTAGCAGGCTCCTGGTTTTGTGGCGGTTCCTGTTTGACATTACTTTCTTGCTTTGGTGGCTGTGGCTGCGGTTTAGACGGCGGTTGCGGTTTTTGCGGTGTGTTTTCCGTAGTCTCAACCGGGTCTGTTTTTTCAGCCGGCTCGACGGGAGTTTCTGTATCTTTTTCTGCCGGATCAGGTGCCGGCGTTACATCCTCTTTTTGTGGGTCCGGCTGCTCATTTTTTACCGGCGGCAAGTCACTGGCTGTGGCCGGGTCATCATTTTGCGCCACCAGCACAGGGTCCGTATTTTCGGCTTTGCCGGCAAAAAGCGGCAAGTCGTAAACGGAGGAGATAAATACTGAAGACATGAGCAGTAAGGCCAGGGATGCCGCCACTGCCAGGTAGGGACGCAGGGAAACGGTGTAGGTGTATTCATCACCAACCTTTACTTTGCCCCTTTTGGGCAGGCTGCGAAACTGGCCGTCAGGCGTCAGCACGATCACTTTATTCTTTTGTATCTCTAAAACAAGGCCTTTGATCTTCATGCCTCGTTATCTCCTTTCCCTTTCAAGTACTCACGGATGTGAGGCAAATCTTCAATATAGACTAAAAGTAAAGCAACTATATATTTGCGGTGCCGCTCCAAAGTTTTACGGCTAAAGGGCAGTTGCTCTTCAATTTCCTTTAGCGGCAGCGCTTTATTGTCTTTAAAATACTGCACCAGCCTCGGATTACCGGCAATGGTCTGGGCTGCCAGGATGGCCCTTTCACGCGCACTACGGTGTTTGGGTGAGCATTTTAAAAGCTCAGCTAAAGTAATACCGTACTGCTCCAGCAGCTTGGTGTAATAAGAAATTTCCTCTTTGCGGTCTCTGGCTTCTTCCTGGTGCAGGTAGACTTTTTCCGCTTCTTTTTGTTCGAGTACAGTCAGCTCGACAGTATCGTCTTCCTCGTCCCGGGTTTGAAATTCGGAAAAAGGAATCTCCAGCCTGCGAGCCTGATTGCGGCGAAAATAATCTATTAAGCGTCTTCTGACCACAACTTGAACAAAGCCATGGAAACTGGTGCCTTGTTCTTGTTGGTAGCCGTCTATGGCTTCATTAAGTGCCAGCAGCGCCACAGAAATTTCTTCATCTGTGCCGATTTCCAGGTAACGGCCGCAGTAATTGGACGCAATGCGCACAATATATGGTTGCATGGTTTCAATAATTGCTTCCCGGCATTGCGCATCACCATTTTGCGCTCGCTGTAAGAGATCTTCCGGGATAGATTGACCTTGGCCATGATGTTTGATGACCACGGCTCCTCCTCCCTTACTTATTATTTCGCACTATTTCCACCTATTTTGGGGGTAGAGCACTAAATTAGGTAAATTTACCTGCCCCTGCTTATTACTGACAGTGACGGCTGTACTTAACGTTTCCTGCCGGCTTTAAGGCGGCGCAAAAGCTCCAGGCCTTGTGCCAGTTCTTCAATTTTTAAAAAATACGCTGCCAAGAAGTAAAAAAGTGCTCCTCCACCCACAGTCAGGGTAAATTTCACAGCTAATTTAAGTAAAGAATCTGCCGCCACTAAGGGGCGGACAAGAAGTATCAGCACGCCCATGCCGGCGGCGGCCACTCCTGCTTTCAATAAAGAAACAAGCAGGGCACGCCCGCCAAAGGGCCCGATTTTTTTTCGCACAAGCCACCACAGCACCGCCAGCTGGCAAAAAAGTGCCAGGGAAGTGCCCAGGGCAAGCCCTGAATGCTTTAGAGGCCCGATAAGAAGCGCATTAAAGATGACATTTACAACTACACTGCCCAGAGTAACCAGCATGGGGCTTAAAGTATCATGCAAAGCGTATAGGGTCCGGGTTAAAAGCAGCTGCCCGCCCATGAACAAAAGCCCTAAACTGTAAAAAGCCAGCGCCTCGGCAGTAATTTTTGTGGCTGTGGCATCAAAGGCTCCCCGCTCAAAAAGCAGGCGCACCAGTGGTTCCCGCAAAAGGATAATGCCCACCATCATGGGGAGAACAAAAAAGATAATAATACTAAGGCCCTGGCGCAGTGCCTGTTTAAATGCATCCGTGTTTTTCTCCAAGGCCAGTTCCACCAAAGTGGGGAAAAGGACTGCCAAAAGTGCCACTACCAAAACAGAGTTGGGCATCTGAAAAATCCGGTTAGCATAATTTAAAGCGGCAATGGTACCTTCCGGCAAAAGTGAAGCAAAAATCCTGTCCACAATACTTTTTAATTCCATGGCGGCACCGCCAATAATCACCGGCGGCATGATGACAAGCATCTTTTTCAGGCCGGGGTGGCGCCAAAAAAGTTTACTCTCTTTTAAAACGCCGCTTTTAAGCACTGCCGGCAGCTGGATCAGAAACTGGCTGGCATAAGCCGCCAAGGTAGCCCAGGCCAGGCCTTTTACACCAAACTGGGCGCCAAGACAGACGGCAAAACCGGCAATGATAAAATTACTGGGATAAGCCGGCAATGCCGGCACCAGAAAATTCTTTTTTGTATGCAAAATGCCGCTGGAAAGACCGGATAAGCCTAAAAACAAAAGTCCGGGCAGGATTATACGCGACAGGATCACAGTCAGCTCATAAGTTTTACCGCTAAACCCCGGGGCCACCAGTTTGACCACAAAGGGGGCCAGCACCACTAACAGCAAACTTATTGCCAGTAAAAAGATACCGATAATTATATACAAAGTAAGGACCAGGGAATTGCCGTTTTTCTCTTTATGGTATTGACTGTAAACCGGGATAAAAGCAGTCTTCACCGCATCACTAAAAGCAAGAAAAAGAATTTGCGGCAAAAGCGACGCCGTCAGATAAGCGTCGGCTTCTGCCGACATACCAAACTGAAAGGCAATGGCTGTTTCCCGCAGCATCCCGGTCAGGCGGGATATAATCAGCAGGACTGTCACAATGCCGGTCCATTTATAAATCGTTTTATTTGCCATTTTACTGTAATGCTCCCAAATCTAATGCATATCTTATTCTTTATTCGCCAAGGCG
>ERZ773359.4948-NODE-4948-length-13233-cov-5.951282_pt1 | contig 13233 bp, 11 predicted proteins | sample MGYA00374955_ERZ773359 | MGnify/ENA primary metagenome ERZ773359 (study PRJEB29098, sample SAMN04486028) | biogas fermenter metagenome | study: EMG produced TPA metagenomics assembly of the Biogas fermentation microbial communities from Germany - Plant 4 DNA1...
ATTATGTTTTAATTATACAGCAGCAGAAGTATAACAACAATAAATAAAAAATTTAAAAGAATTGTAATTAAATCTTATTTTTTCTGTATAAAAACCTTTAAAACGGTTAATAATGTAAATGACCTCACAATACATTTTGACCCCCTTTACTTTGCCGGTTCAATGCCGGCCTTTTTTTTGCGGTTGTTTATGCCGATAATTAATAGTGGTATAATCCATATATTAATTCATATTCGGGGGTATTGTTTTGAATCTATACAAAAGAATTTTATGCATTTTCATAGCCGTTATTATTATACTTTCGATGCTGTTTTCATTGGTGCTTTCAGCTATTCCTGTCTTTGGTGCAGAACTACCTGCGCCACAGAATTTCAAGGCCGAAATTAACGGTACTTATGTTAAAATCAGCTGGGAGAACCTGGACACCGGAACTTCCTATTATTATACCGTCATTGAAAAAAGTACAGATCATGGCGAGTTCGTTCCCATAGCTTCCCTATATAAAGGAAGAACGTCATATAATGATTATTCAATATCAAACGGGCATATATACACTTACCGTGCCCGTGTAGTCTATACCACCCGGTTCAGTGCTTATACCCGGGAAGAACAAGTAATTGTTTATTACCCGACCGGCCTTTCTGTTTCCCAGACTTACAGTTCACAAGTGGACTTAAAATGGTCATACCCAAATTTACCGGCTGTTAAACCGCCTGAATATGATTTATTAGTTGAAAGAAAGAAATACGGCACCAACAGATGGGAAACCGTTGCCCAATTAACTGTGAGCGATAATTCCTGGAGCGATAAAAACGTTGAACCCGATACCCTCTATTATTACAGGATAAAAGTAAGATATCCCAACGGAAGATATACAAACAATATCCCGCACAGTGTCGGAGTTTCCACAAGGACCGGCTTTCCATTAAACACTCAGCTTACAGGGTATGCCCTATCTTCAAACAGGATAAGACTTGAATGGGATATGACAAATAATTTTGAAGGTACTGCTGTACTCCAGAGAATGGATGCCGCAGGCAATTACCGTACCATTTTTTCTTCAAGCCTGGCCAATACTTATACCGACTCAGGTCTTTTAAGCGGTGAAACCTATACATATCGTCTGTACATGAGATCAAAAAATGGTCAACACTCTGAATACACAGAAGAGATATCCATATCCACAGAAGTGGTACCCTGGCCATGGAATTTAAGTGCCAAGGCATTGCCTTCTGAACGGGTAATCCTTACATGGCAGTATCCCTATGAAGTTGAGACCGGATTTGAAGTATGGCGGAAAAGTACTGGCAGTTGGGAGAAAATAGGCGTTGTCGGCAGAAATATTCATGACTTTAGCGATACCGATATAGAAAGCGGACAAAGCTATACATATAAAATAAGGGCTATCCGCGGAGATACGGCCTTTTCTGCTTTCAGCCAGACTGCTTACGTAGATTATACTTACCCTGCAACCCCACCCATGCCAATCTTCTATACATACAATAATATGCTGTTTCTGTACAGCAAAGATGTTGTTCCTGAGAACACAACCTATACCCTTGAATACAGGGAAGGCATAAATGATGAGTGGACTGATTTTAAGACTGTCAGTCAGAGTTATCTATCAGCAATACTGACGTTTTCACCTGACACCGAGTTCCAGTTCAGAATCCGTGCAAACAATGAAAGCCTGGCAAGTTACAGCCCGCAATTGGATTTTTACGGGTCCAGCCCTGAGGCTCCTGAAGATTTTCAGGTTCAAATCATTGGATTCAGTCAGGTTTTGCTGACATGGAACCACCCCGGTAAAAAGACCGACGGCTATTATATTTATCGGATAGCAGACGACGGATCAAAGAAATTACTGGGCATGACAGAAAGCAGTGAAAGAAGCTTTATAGATACAACCCCGGTTGCGGGTTCCAGCTCAGAATACGCTATAACCGCCTTTAATACTGCAGGGGAATCTGAAATAAAAATTATTAAGGTAAATGTCCCTGAAATTAAAGCCTTTAAGGATGTTGAACCGGTAAAATGGGCACAGGATGCCATCTACGGCCTTCTTGGCAAAGGTGCATTTGAATATGGAGACGGATATTTCCGTCCCCTGACTGCAATAACCAAAGGCGAGGCTGTTCGCTGGGTATTAAGAACTTTTGATATTCCTTATGACATGAGCGGACTTTTTACCCCAACAGATATCTCTCCTGTAAACCCCTATTACAAGGATCTTATTACAGCGGTCAATCTGGGCATAATACACCCCGATGGATTTGACAGGGTTTTCCCGGGAAAAGTTATGACCAGAAGGGATATGGTCTTATTACTCAATAATGCTCTGAATTATTTGGGTATTCCGCTGGATTCCGCAACAGATGATGTGATTGAGAAATTCGACGATTACTACGAGATTGCTGCAGCCGAAAGACATATTATTGCCTCCTTTGCAGGTTCAGGTATCATTTCGGGGGATGGTAAAAAACTGAACCTGTCAGATAACGCAACACGCGCAGAAGCTGCAGTTCTTACCTACCGTATAATCCGAAGATATCTTAGATACAGATAAACAATCCAAATTATGTTTCAGATTAATCAGTAATGCAGCTTAAATACTTTAAATACTACAGCATAATTAAAACAGGACAGATAATTGAAATTGTCTGTCCTGTTTTTGTATTATAGGCATCTTTGGCCTCTGGTCGTCAAAAGGCATCCGCCAACAGTGCTTGTACCGAAATCTTAAAACATACATATATTGTATTAGGATTAAAACAAATGTGACTTTTTCCTACTGAAAAGTTCATGCAAGGTCAATAAATCCTGACAGATTTATTTATTGTTGTAGACAAAAGCTTGCAACACTGAAAGTAGGTACAAAGCAGGCATAGAAGGAGGTAGGAAGTGTTTCAACAGCAATTTTTCAGAAGGGATCAGGACAGGGATTTTGACCGGGACAGGGACTTCGGCAGACCAGGACAGCCCGGTTTCGGCCGCCGCTCACCTTTGGATATATTAAGATTTTTTCTGCCGGTTGACCAGCCATCTTTTCCCCAATACCCTCAATACGGCCCTCCTCCGGGTCCGCCTCCGACATTCATCCCTCAACAGCCTGTCGGAGTATTCGCAGTCGATCCCGGCGCAATAAGCAGTTGTCTGTTCAGGTTTACTTTTATCTGGCCCCACAGACAAAGAGGTTTCTGGTTTTACCCTATCTTTGTAGGTCCCAGATCTATTGCCGGCTTCAGATGGACCGGGTTTAACTGGTTGTATTTCGGTATGGACTTAAGAGACATTCAATCCTTTGCATGCATTTAACAGAAATCACACTTTACATTAGCCCTCACAGGCCCTCCTCATTCCATAAAAGTTAACACATAATTGCCACATATTATGTGTTAACACCAGGAAAAAAACGAGTCCTCATACGGGGACTCGTTTTCCCTGTGAAGTGAAGGGAAAATTTTATCCTTTTACCGCTCCTGCGGCTATTCCCTTCGTTATATGCTTGTTCAAAATAACATACGCAATAAGTGACGGGAAAGCAGAAAGTGCCATTACAGCGAATTGGGCTGAATAATTGGATGAATACATTCCCGAGAAGTTATACACAGAGAATGGCAGTGTTCTGTACCTGTCACTTGTAAGGTACGTTGCCGCCATAATAAACTCGTTCCAGACATTGAGGAAGGCGGTGATTATGACGGTCATAATTGCAGGCTTTAAAATCGGCAATACTATTGTAAACAATAGTCTGAAAATACTGCAGCCATCCATTAAAGCAGATTCTTCAACAGCATCAGGTATGGTGTCCATGAAACCCGACATTATGAAGGTTGCCTGGGGCAGGTTAAAGGCGACATATGGAATAATAAGGGCAAAATAGCTGTCCTGTATTTTCAGGTCTGCAAATGTGATGAAATTGGACAATAACGTCGCATGTATAGGGATCATGAAGCCCAACAGCACTATATTCAAAAACACATTACTGAGCCTCCACCTCATACGCTTAAAGCCGTAGGACATCATGACCGACAGAATCACTATAAGTGATACACTCACCACTGCAACAATAACACTGTTTACCAGGTACTGAGGCACTTTACCATCTGTCAGAGCAAGGCGGTAATTCTCCCAATGAGGATTTTTGGGCCATACAAGGAATTTAGGTCCGAACAGTTCATTGGCCTTCAAAAGCGAAAAATTTATAAGCCATATAAGCGGAAAAATACATCCTACAGTTAATACTGAGCACAGCAAAATTTGAATATATCTGAAAATTTTCTTTTTTATTTTCCCTCTGATACTATGCTTATTGGAAACAGTCTCTGCCATAGCTTTAACCCCCCTCTCATATATCCCTCGGCTTAAATATTTTCTGCACAACTACAGTGGTTATCAGACATATCACCACAAACACAACAGCTATAGCATTGGCATAACCGTATTTCTGTGCAGTAAAAGCCTGGGTATACAGATAGTTGGCAACAAACTGGGTCTTAGTACCCGGTCCGCCGTTGGTCATAAGATAAATGGGTTCCATCTGCTTCAGCGAGGAGGTTATGGCTATTGAAACATTTACAAGTATTACCGGCTTTAACATGGGATAAGTTATATTAATAAACTGTTGCCATGAATTGGCCCCGTCAATTCTTCCCGCTTCAAACAGTTCTTCGGGTATGCCCTTTATACCCGAGTAATATATCAGAAATGCATAGCCAAATCCTTGCCACATTATGACGAAGACTACTGAATAGAGTGCAACATGCTGGTCTCCCAGCCAGTCATGCTTTAAAAAACCCAAATGTACCGCATCAAGAAATTTATTAAGTAATCCATATGAGGAATTAAAGACATTAACCCACATTTTCGAAGTTACAACTATGGATATTACACAAGGTATGAACAAAACAGCTCTGAAAAACGATTCCAGCTTCCCGCCCAATTTATCAACAATAATTGCGAAAAACATGGCTATAGGATGCTGAATTAACACAGTACATATTGCCAATACTGCTGCATTTATTAGCGATGTTACAAACACTTTGTCTTCAAAAATTACTTTCTTGTAATTTTCGAGACCTATAATATTGAATTCACCGATCCCCTTCCAATCCGTCATACCGTAATAAAAGCTTTTGAAGATTGGATAAAGAACGGCGAATGCATAAATTATAAGTCCCGGGAAGACAAGCGCGAAAATTACATATTTATTTCTTCTTATCCTGTCCATATGCTGTCCTCCAAATTCCTATCATAGGCTTACCAGCTTCCCTGCCATGACGGGGGAAGATCAAATCCTTATAGGTCATATACATGTCAGGTAAATTAATGCACTTAACAGATGTGTAATCAGACTGCAAATAAGCCTTTATTTCTATAAATTAACTTTATTTTCAATATAATTACTTCTTTAAAGACATTATAATATATTGATTTCTAATAATTATAGATAATTCATGGTTTTGCCCTAATTTTGCCGAGCAGGGAAAACTCCCTGCTCGACCTTTATTTTCAATATACTTATTTTATTTATTGTACTGCGCTGTCGAGTTTTGCAAGGAACTCGTCAACTGATGTTATGCCAGCCGCAAATTCCTGAATGTAATTTTCAACATTGGCTTTCCAATCGCCAGGGTTGAAGTCGTTCCATGGAGTACCGCTCATGGATGTAGCTGTGTTAAGTACATCAGTAATCTGAACCTGGAGAACATTTTCTTCTCCGGTCATGTAGTCACTATATTTCTGTCCAGGTACAACAAGTCCTTGCTGCCAGCCAATCTTCGGCCAGTTATCAGGATGCATCATGTAGTTGAGGAGTTTGATAGCTTCGTCTTTCACAGGTGATGAAGCAGAAACTGCATATCCGCCGCCATTCCATGCACATACGTCTGTAATCTTGCCTTTTCCGTCTTCAACAACCGGGAATGGAATTAATCCTACATTCTCTCTGAAATGTTCGGAGTTGTCCGGATTGCTTGCCATACCGACTTCCCATGCCCCCATATAGAACATTGCAGTCTGTTCTTGCAGGAACAAGTTCTGTGCAGCACCATAATCGGCAGATACAAAGGAATCCTGGAACAATCCTGCGTCAACTAATTCTTTAAAGAGTTCAGCAGCTTTTCTGATATCGGGATCTTCTGAGAATTTTGTCTTACCGGTAGAAGCATCGTAAATTGTCTGCTGATTGCCGCTAACCTTGATTACAAGATCCTGGAAGAACAGGTTCAGGATCCATTTGTCTCTTCCGTTGATGGACAGTGGCTGGATACCCTTCGCCCTGAAATCTTTTGCTGCCTGCAGAAGTTCACCATATGTACCGGGTATTTTAACTCCGTTTTCTTCAAATATGGCTTTGTTTATAAAGATTGTGGTAATATCCTGGTTTCTTGGAAGTCCGTATAATTTACCGTTATAACTGAAGTCTGTGGTGGAGCCTTCAAAGAAATTGTAAGAAGCATAATCAGCGGGATTTAACTCTGCAGCATAGCCTTTTTCCATAACAGCCTCAAAGAACGCCGGCTGACCCCATACGTTGAATATATCAGGCAGATTGTTGCTTGCAACATAGGACTGGAATTTCTGTTTAAAAGGCTCGTCCTGGAGAGCTTCAATTTCAATGGTGATATGATCGTTTTCTTTCATGTAGTTGTCAAGGATTGTCTGCTCCAGTAGTCCCTGCCCGGAGGATCGATCTGGCAGGTTAGAGAAGAATTTAATAGTCACAGGCTCTTTAGTTTCCTCAGCAGGAGTACTCGGTGTTGAATCACTTACTGTCGGCGTAGGAGATGTTTCTGTACTTGCCTTTTTTCCGCAAGCGGCCATGCTTAACAGAAGAGCTATAGCCACCAGAAAAACTAAGCCTTTTCTGAACAGTTTCATTAAAAACTCCTCCTTAAATATAGTTTAATTTTGACATTTTAACTATAACATTTAATTAATAAATAATAAGTAGACAAATTTTTAAAAAGGTTTCTGTTTTTTATGAAATTACAGAACAGGAATTTATATGGATATTTATTAATTTTTTTAGAGCAATACTCTAAAAAATGTTATAATGTAATTACTTTGAATTGTAAACTATCCCAAGAGGAGAGTTTTAATTGTGAAGTTTGATTTTTTCAGCTCTGCTAAAAATACTTTTATGAACTCCAGCATCAGAAAAAAATTGATCCTCGTTAACTGTTTTATAATCCTTATTGTAGCGTCCTCCATCGGTCTAACATCTTATGCATTGTACCGCGAGACTATAACAAACCGGCTGACAATGCTTAACCTGAGAGATATAAAACAAGTCGCTACAAGTATAGATTATATACAGCATGAGATTGAAGATTTATCTTCATTTATCGCTTCAGACGCTACAGTGAACAGAACCATTTCCTACACCAAAGAACAGCTTGACAATAACCCGGCAGATCAGAATTATGTTGAATATATGATTAATAATCTCCTTGTTGCAAAGAATTACGTTACTTTCATAAGTGTTTATGCTGATAACGGCTTCAGCTATTATGCCTCTTCTGACAAAAGCAGTAATATCCCCGAGTTTGATGACATCAAATCTACAAAAATCTATAGATATGCATATACAATGAAAGGTGCGCCGCTGTGGGTTTATGTTCCAAAGGAAAATACTGATTTTATTATAAACAATAAAGGCGATAAGATATCAATGTTCCGCACCTTGCTTAAACTGAATGATTACTCAACAAAGGCTTTTATGATGATTTCCATCAATACAGCCGTGGTAAACAATCTTTTTGAAAATATTCTGAGCATTAAAGACAGTACGATTATATTCCTTGATCAGTATAATAACCCTTTTTTAAATCTGACCAATATAGCAAATGACATAAATGTCTATGACATTAAAGCAAATTTACCTGATTCTTTCTATAACCTTAATGAAGGAACAGAGATATATACCTATAAAGGTGAAAAGCACCTTCTTACGTTTACAAGTTTAAGATGCGGCTGGAAGATTATCAACGTCGTTCCTATGCGGAGTTTTGCAATTAACCTGTCCTATGTGCCGGTTATTGTTATAGTTATTTTTATATTTGCATTGGTTTTAGGTTTCTACTTTACCACATATACAGCTTCATTTTTAACCAAACCCATAAAGGACCTGGTCGATTCAATGGACCGGGTTAAAAAGGGTAATTTTAAAGAAAAGGTCAAGTTCAAATACAATGACGAGATTGGAAAATTAGGCAAGGGCTATAATGAGATGATATCGTACATAAATAACCTGCTGAATAAAGTTTACGCCCTTGAAATAGAAGAGCGGATTGCCGAACTTAAAGCCTTGCAGGCCCAGATTAACCCCCACTTTTTATACAACACGCTTGACACTATCTACTGGAAAGCAGTGGGCGGCGACAACAAAGGCGTTGAAGACATGATTCATGCCCTGTCAAAGGTATTCAGGCTTGCACTGAATGTGGGCAAAGAGTACTTCTATATTTATCAGGAAAAAGAATTTATCGGATATTATATTCTCCTTCAGGAGAAAAGATATAAAAATAAACTTAACTACAGTATCTATTTCACTCCCGACATCCTGAGCTTTAAAATCCCGAAACTGATCCTACAGCCGTTTGTAGAAAATGCTATTATTCACGGAACTGAGACCAATGACAAAAAAACTACCATAAATGTTTCGGGCCGTTTATTAAATGGCAGGATTTATTTTGAGATTGAGGACAACGGTGCCGGCATCCCGCAAGACAAACTTGAAACATTACTCAACCCTGATACTGAAAAATTAACTCCATCCAAAGGCGGCTACGGAATCAAAAACGTTATTAACCGTTTATCCATCTATTACAATAACGACTATTCATTAAAGATCGACAGCGAGCTGGGAAAGGGTACTAAAGTAAGCATCTCGGTTCCTACCTCGCCACAACTGGATATAGAAAGGAAGTAATTATGCATAAGCTGGTAATTATTGATGATGAATATGAACATGTCCACGGTATTGCCAACTATATTGACTGGGCGAAATATGATATTGAGGTGTGCGGTGTCGCCTATAACGGGAAAGAAGGGCTGGAAGTTATAAAAAACACGCACCCGGATATTGCACTGGTGGATATCCAGATGCCCCATATTGACGGTCTTGACCTGACAGAAAAAATCAAAGAGATGGGCATGAATGTGCAAGTAATTATTGTAAGCGGATACGACTATTTTGAATATACTAAAAAAGCCATAGAGCTCAAGGCAAGCAATTATCTCCTGAAACCCTGCTCGGCAGAGGAAATCATCCAGGCCGTGATGAGGGCCAAAAACGCGGTCATCGAGGAACAAAACAGAAAACAGATGATCAGCGAGTACCAGGACTTATTTAATCAGTATAAAAACCTGCTCCGCTCCCAGTTTCTGTCCAGGCTGCTCGACAATAAACTCAGAAACCGCTCCACCTTTTTTAATGAGTGCAGCAAATACGAAATAAATCTGACTGAAACCCCCTGCTGTACAGCTATTATCAGGATAGAAGACAAACATGAGCTTTATACAAAGCTCAGCAATGAAGAATTTGACTTCGTCCTCCTTCAAATAACAGAGACTATAAAAGGTATGGAAGGGCCGGGGCTTCCATTCGAGATAGTCATGAAAAACGATGATATAGTAATTATCTCTTCCCATAAGGAACTGGAGACAACTTCATTTAAGGAGTTCATCATTCAGATATTTGATGAACTGACATACAATTATGATTACAATTTTATTGCGGGCATAGGAAAAATCGCACCCTCACCTTTACAATCCCATAAATCATACAGGGAAGCATTGGCTGCCCTGGAAAGCTGTATATTCCTGAGCGACAAGAAAATTGCAGTCTTTGATGACCAGATGTCTGAAGAGAACATTCTCCACCTGTATCCATCCCAGGATGAAGAAAAAATATTTGAGGCAATAGAAACAGGTGATTTTGCCCTTGCTGAAAAAAGCGTCACCGGTTTCTTTGAGAATTTCGAACATGTTAATATAAGGGACAGTTATTATATTAAGAAAATTGGTGTTTTGCTCCTGAATAATATTACAAACTTCTGTACCCGCAAAAATATTGATTCCCAGAATCTGCAGACACTGATTCTGAAAAGCTATGATGAGATTACTGAAACCAAAGATTTAAAAACCTTAAGTCTTAAAATTGCTAACATTGTAGAAAACATAATTAAAGAAATCCACGATGATGCCCCATTGAACAGGTTTATTCAAAAAGCGCTGGATTACATACATAAGAACTATCATAAAAATATCAGCCTTAAAACAATGGCAGAAGAACTCTATATTTCTCCGGCCTACCTGAGTTTCCTTTTCAAGCAGGAGATGAAAACCAATCTTATTGATTACCTTAACAGCTACAGAATTGAGATGGCCAAGGAACTCCTTAAGGATGTACACCTGAAGAATTATGAAGTAGCATATAAAGTCGGGTTCCAGGACGAAAAATATTTCTGCAAAATATTCAAAAAATATACCGGACTTACTGCTTCCCAATACCGAGACAGTTTAAGAATTAAAAGATAGGTAAAAGGCTGCACTTTCTTTTTAAGAAAAGTTGCAGCCTTAAAAATTTCACAATCTTCTTTATGTTAAGCAATTATCTTTCTATCTCATAAGTTTATTTCTATATGTCCAACTTATAACTATTATCATCCATATACAATCTGCCTGAATCTCTACCTTCGAGGAGGATATATGGCGATTAAAGGATTTCTTATGAGCTTCTGGCTTTCTTTCTGAAGCTTATCACTGCCAATGCAGAGCCAGCCATAATAACAAGCATCATTACTGCCATAACATCGGAACTTCCGGTCTTGGGTGCTTCAGTTGCCGGAGCAGGTGCTGCAGCTTTAATAGTAGGCTCCGCTGAATCTGAAAGGAATATGTCCTTAACAGTATAGACGCTGCTTCCGCCATCCAGACCCATAAAGTTGACCCATGAAATCATTGCTATACCTTTTTCTTCAATAGGAAGTACTACATCCTGGTACTCATCGGTAAGAGTAATGCCAAGATCTTTAAGATTGAATGTGAAGGTATCTGATACAGCAATTTGTGCATTAGCGGTATCGCCTGTAGCCTTAACAATAATGTGCAAATAGGGTAATGTTGCTTCTGCATCGCCGCAGTTGATTTGTGTCCAGTTACCCGGTCCCTGTACGGCGCCGTCAATTTCCTCTCCCGCGTTTACAAAGCCGCCACTTACCATTTTTCCGTCCTTGACAAGATCAACAGTAGCAGCAAAAGAAATAACTGTCGCAAACATCATGCAGCAAACTAAAGCAGCAGTAAACAATAACATTTTTCTGGAAGCAAAAATTTTCATTGTTGAGGCCCTCCTTTATAATAGTTTAATGTAAAACTAAATAAAACATTATTTAGTAGTCGCAGATATTTTGTTAAATATGCTTAAGTTTTACGTACAACCTAATACTATCATTATGCCGGATTATTGTCAATAATTAACTGATATTTTTAAAAATTCGGAAGCTTTACTTATGGTATCTAAATTGGATATAATAGTTGTAGATACACCATTAATCACATATAATGATATTTTTGCATTATTAAGTCCTTATGCATTACCCGAAGAAATATTGGTAAATCCACGCAAGTGTAACGTTAATCTTAAGAGACGGGTCAGGAGACTTTACTTTCATGATTGAAGCCGAAACTTTTTAATAAACAGGGGTTTACCCGGGCTGGATGATAAAAAATGAAAAATATGAGTATAAAGAAATTTTTAGTTGATCTGAAAGAGACTTTTAAGAAGCTCGGAACTTCAAAGAAAAGAATCTATTCATGGCTGCAGTATGTTTTTACTATAGTTTTCTTTGTTTCTGCTTTTCTTTTTGTTAACGAAGTTTTTATCCAGCCATACCGCTCCAGAAAAGTTATGGATGAAATTAAAAACATATATCAGAACACAGGTGAAAATCCAGCCTCTGATACCCCATTGACGGATGTTTTGGATTCAGGTTCTTCTGATTTGAACGGCTGTAACCCCGCTACACTGCCAAAATTTAATGAAATACTGAAAATAAACGATGATGTTCAGGGATGGATTACCATACCCCTTACAAAGATAGATTATCCGGTTCTCAAAGCCAAAGACAATGATCCCGACTTTTATCTTTCAAGAAATATATACGGGGAAAAAGATAAGAACGGCAGTATTTTTATAGATGCAAATTCCTCAATTGAGGCAAAGAACATAGTTATACACGGACATAATATGAAATCAGGAGACATGTTTCACGATTTGGTTGAATTTCAGGATATAGAATATTACAAACTGCGTCCTGTAATATATTTCGATACCATATACCAGACTAATGCGTGGAAAATAATATCTGTTTTCATCACAAACGGCTCAGGGGAGGAAGAGCCCTTTTTCGACTATACCCGGTCCGAGTTTGCCGACAGTTCCGATTTCCTTAACTTCGTATATCAGCTCAAAGTCCGCTCTATCTATAATACAAATGTTGATATAAATGAAAATGACCAGCTAATAACTCTATCCACCTGCACCTATGAACTTCCGGACTACAGAAATGTGGTTGTTGCAAGAAAAGTCAGGGATAATGAAGAAATAGATGTTGATGTGGAGAAAACAACAAAAAACAATCCTTTGTATACCGAAAGATATTACAGGACCTACGGGGGAACCCCACCAAAAGTCTCGAGCTTCGAGGAAGCCTTACAAGCTGGCGAAATAGACTGGTATAATCCTGATTATAACCCTGTTTCCCATCCTGCTTCTGCATACTGAAATGATATCGGATGAACTAAAAACCCAAAAACGCCCATTTGGGCGGTTATTTTAATCCAGCTTTAAAATCAGCTCAAGGACCCTCTTTGCACAAATCCCCATCATTTTTCTTGTAATATATCCCAAAGCCTTGGCCAGAAGTATCCGTTCCGGATAGCCGCACTACATTTTGACATCATTGCCTGCCCTAAAATCTTTATAATGCTCTCCGTATGTCCGCCAGTCAGCCGTTCCAGCCCCACTCGCCTCTCAACATGTCTCCCAAAAAGCTCCCTGTTTATTTTGAGGCCCTGTTCAGAACATTATTTGACTTGCTCTATATAACAAAAAAGACTGCCATTAAATGCAGTCTTTTTTGTTATGGTCGAGGTGAGAGGACTCGAACCCCCGGCATCTTGGTCCCAAACCAAGCGCGCTACCAGCTGCGCTACACCTCGATA
>ERZ773359.4949-NODE-4949-length-13231-cov-5.893822_pt1 | contig 13231 bp, 14 predicted proteins | sample MGYA00374955_ERZ773359 | MGnify/ENA primary metagenome ERZ773359 (study PRJEB29098, sample SAMN04486028) | biogas fermenter metagenome | study: EMG produced TPA metagenomics assembly of the Biogas fermentation microbial communities from Germany - Plant 4 DNA1...
TAAATTCAACTACGGCGGTCAAGCTGTCATCGAAGGCGTGATGATGCGCGGCCGCTATGCCGCGGCGGTGGCCGTGCGCAAGCAGGATCAGACCATTTCCGTTCTGCACCAGGACCTCAAGCCCTGGTCAGATCGCTTTCCCATACTGAAAAAGCCGGTGATCAGGGGGGCTGTGTCCCTGGTTGAGACGCTGATCATGGGCATCAAAAGCCTGAACTACTCCGCCAGCGAGTACGGCGGGGAGGAGGAGCAGCTCACCACCAAAGAGCTGGTGTTGACCATGGGTTTTGCCCTGCTGCTCACCGTGGCTCTGTTTATCGTGCTGCCCGCCTTTCTGCTGCGCTTCGTGCAGAGCCACATCAGCTCCAACATCCTCTTGAACCTGGTGGAGGGCCTGATCAAGGTTTCCCTGTTCGTGCTCTACATCGCCGGAATCTCGGTAATGGACGACATCAAGCGGGTTTTTGCCTACCACGGCGCAGAGCACAAGACCATCAACTGCTACGAAGCGGGCGAGGAGCTCACGGTGGAAAACGTGGCCAGGCACAGCCGGGTGCATGCCCGCTGCGGCACCAACTTCCTGCTGATTGTCCTGTTTACCAGTGTCTTTGTCTTCTCGTTTTTCGGGCGGCCGCCCTTTGTGCAGAGGATTCTGATCCATCTGGCCATCATGCCTCTGGTTGCGGGGCTGTCTTATGAGCTGATCCGCAAGGCGGGGGAAAAGGACTGCCATCCCATCTTCCGCTGGGTAGCCAGGCCGGGCATGGCCCTGCAGGCCTTGACCACCAAGGAGCCCGATGCCAGCCAGATTGAGGTGGCCATTTCAGCTCTCCAGGCCGTACTGGCCAAGGACGCGGCCCATCCCGAAGGGAAAAAGGTGGTTCCCTTCCCCAACAGCGAAACCACCGCCTAGGAGGAAAACGTACATGCTAGATAGACTGCAGGCCTTGGAAGAAAAATATGAAGAGTTGACCAAGCAGATGAGCGACCCGGCCGTGCTCGGCGATCTCAATACCTACCGCAAGCTGGCCAAGGCCCACTCGGACCTTGGGGAGATCGTGGGCAAGTACCGGGAATACCGCCAGGTGGTCTCAGATTTGGAAGAAGCCTACGTGCTCCGGGAAGAGCCGCAGGAGGCGGAGTTTGAGGCGCTTTTGGAAGAGGAGATTGACACCCTGGAGGCGGCCAAAGAGAGACTGGAGAAGGAGCTCCAGATTCTCCTTCTGCCCAAGGATCCCAACGACGATAAGAACGTGATTGTGGAAATCCGCGGAGGCACCGGCGGAGATGAAGCCGCACTGTTTGCCGCGGATCTGTTCCGCATGTACTCCCGCTACGCGGAAGAAAAGCGCTGGAAGGTGGAGGTCTTAAGCAGCAGCCCCACGGAACTGGGCGGTTTCAAGGAAGTTATCTTCATGATTGAGGGTCAGGGCGCCTATTCCCGCCTGAAGTTCGAGAGCGGCGTGCACCGGGTGCAGCGCATCCCCACCACGGAAGCAGGGGGTCGCATTCATACCTCTACGGCTACCGTAGCGGTGCTGCCGGAAGCGGAAGAAGTGGAAGTGCACATTGACCCCAATGACCTGAAGATCGATGTGTACCGCTCTTCGGGGCCGGGCGGGCAGAGCGTGAACACCACCGACTCTGCGGTGCGCATCACCCACCTGCCCACAGGGCTGGTGGTCTCCTGCCAGGACGAGAAATCTCAGCACAAGAACAAAGAGAAGGCCCTGCGCATCCTAAGGGCCAGGCTGTTTGAGAAGATGCAGGAGGAAGCCCTGGCCGAGCAGGCTGCGGTGCGCCGCAGCCAAGTGGGTACCGGCGAGCGCAGCGAGCGCATCCGCACCTACAACTTCCCCCAGGGCCGGGTTACCGACCACCGCATCGGCCTTACCCTCTACAAACTCGATCTGGTTCTGGACGGCGATCTGGATGAGCTGATCGAAGCTTTGATCACTGCAGACCAGGTAGAGAAGTTGAAGGAGACAGCAGAAGTCCATCATGGCTAAGCAGTACACCATCGGTGAGCTGATCAACCTCAGCGCGGGCTATCTTCAAGAAAAAGGCTGCGGCTCGGCGCGCCTAGATGCGGAGCTGCTGCTCGGGCATGTGCTGGGGCTGGATCGGCTTTCCCTTTACCTTAACTTTGACAAGCCCCTCAGCTCCCAGGAGGTGGATGCCTACCGGCGCCTGATCGGGCGCCGGGGGCAGCGCGTGCCTGTAGCCTACCTTACGGGGGAGAAGGAGTTTTACTCCCTGCCCCTTAAGGTGAACGAGCACGTGCTCATCCCTCGCCCGGAAACGGAGTTTGTGGTGGACAAGGTTTTGGAGCTCCTGGAGCCCGGCCGGCCCGCCCAGGTTTTGGAGCTGGGCACAGGCAGCGGAGCTATTGCCATCGCCGTGGCCTACCAAGATCCGGGTTTCCGCATCACCGCGGTGGACATCTCCCCCGCGGCGCTGGAGGTGGCGCAGGCCAATGCCCAGCGTTTGGAAGTGGACGGGCAGATCAGCTTTGTGGAAAGCGATCTTTACCAAAACGTGAGCGGTACATACGCGGTGATCTGCTCCAACCCGCCTTATATCCGAAGAAGCGAGCTGAGGAGCCTGGCCCCGGAAGTGGCTGCTGAGCCCGCTGTGGCTTTGGATGGCGGCCCTGATGGGCTGGACTTCTATCGCCGGATCTTAGGCCAGGCTGCGTCCTTTCTGGAGCCGCCTGGTTTTGTCGTGCTGGAGATCGGCTGGGATCAGGCCGCCGCTGTGCGCAGCATTGGAGAAGAGGCTGGCCTGACCTGGCTGGAGACGGTGCAGGACTACGGCGGCCGCGACCGGGTGGTGGTGTTTCGATGGAAGAACTGAAAACGAAGCTGCTGCAGCCGGAAGAGGTCGGCCGCGCGGCCGAGCTTTTAGCCCAGGGCGAGGTGGTGGCCTTTCCCACCGAAACGGTGTACGGCTTGGGGGCCAATGCCCTGGACCCGGAAGCGGTGGCCAAGATCTTTGCCGCCAAAGGAAGGCCCCAGGACAATCCCTTGATTGTGCACTGCACCGGGATCGGCCAGGTAGAAGAGCTGGTCCGGGATATTCCTCCGGCGGCCCGACTGCTCATGGAGCGGTTCTGGCCGGGCCCCTTGACTTTGGTGCTGCCCAAACGCGAGGTTGTGCCCGAGGTGGTCACTGCTGGGCTGGATACAGTGGCGGTGCGGGTGCCCGACCATCCCGTGGCGCTGCGCCTTCTGCAGGCGGTGAGCTTTCCTTTGGCCGCGCCCAGCGCCAACCTTTCCGGGAAACCCAGCCCGACAAGGGCCGAGCATGTGCTTCAGGACTTGGGGGGCAGGATCCCCGCCATCCTGGATGGGGGGGAAACGGGTTGGGGCGTGGAATCCACGGTGCTGGACTGCACAACCTGGCCTTTCCGGCTGCTCAGGCCGGGAGGCGTCACCCTGGAACAGCTGCAGGAACTGGTGGAAGTGGTGAGCAGGGCCCAGCATGCCGGGGAAGAACCGCCGCGCTCGCCGGGGATGAAGTATGCCCACTACGCGCCGGAGGCGGAGGTTTTCTTGGTTTCCGGCCCGGGTGCCGCCGGGAAAATACTGGAGCTCAGCGAAGCCTTTGAAGAGAAGGGCCTAAAAGTGGGGGTGATGACCTGGGCGGAGCGGGCCGTGCTCTACCCTGGGCTGACGGTGCTTTCCATGGGCCATGAGGGCGATCTGCCGGGCCTGGCCAACAAGCTCTACCATCTGCTGAGAAGAGCCGACGAGCTGGGGCTCAAGGTGCTCCTGGTGGAAGCGGTGGGGGAAGAGCATTTGGGGCTGGCGATTATGAACCGCCTGCGCAAAGCGGCCAAGGGCCGGGAGATCAGCACGTGAGATAAAGGAGGAAGCATGGGGAAATCCATTCTGTTCGTGTGTTCAGGCAACACCTGCCGCAGCGTCATGGCGGAGTACCTCCTCAAGCACAGGGCCAAGGAGGCCGGTTTGGAGCTGGAGGTGCAGTCTGCCGGCCTGCACGCCTTTGCCGGGGATGAAGCCGCGCAGAATGCGGTTGAAGCCCTGGCGGAGCTGGGGATCACCGCGGAAGGGCACCGCTCCCGCCGGGTGCAGCCCTGGTTGCTGGAGCAGGCGGATCTGATCCTGGCCATGACGAAAAGCCATAAGGAGGAACTTCTGCGCATAGCGCCTGAACATGCAGGAAAGATCTTCTTGTTGAAGGAATACGCGCATTTGCTGAGCACCGGGAAGGAAGTGGCAGACTCGGTGGAGAAGGATTACGAGATACGCGATCCCTACGGGCAGCCTTTGGACGTGTACCGCCGGTCGCTGGAGGAGATCGACAGCGCGGTGCGGGTTATTGTGGCCCAGGGGAAGCGAAAGGAGGCAGCAGAATGAAGATAGCCGTGGGAGCCGATCACGGCGGTTTCCAGGCCAAACAGGCCGTCATTGAGCACCTCCAGTCCAAGGGTGTGGACGTGGTGGATTTCGGCACCGATTCGGAAGAGTCTTGTGATTACCCGGATATAGCGCAGCCGGTGGCTCAGGCCGTGAGCCGGGGCGAATGCGAGCGGGGGATTTTGATCTGCGGCACGGGCATAGGCATGTCCATCGCCGCCAACAAGGTCCAGGGCATCAGGGCCGCCCTCTGCGGCGATACCTTTTCTGCCCGCATGGCCAGGGAGCATAATGACGCCAACATCCTCTGCCTGGGCGCGAGGGTGACGGGCCTTGGGCTCATGCTGGACATTATCGACGCCTACCTGCAGGGCAGCTTCCTGGGGGGAAGGCACAAGACCAGGATTGAGAAAATCGAAGCATAAGGCTGAGAGCCGAATCAGGATAGGAGATGATCAAGTGAGCCGGGTGCACTTAATTACTCACCCTTTAGTACAGCACAAACTGACTATTCTCAGGGACAAGTCCACAGGGCCGAAGGATTTTCGCGACCTTCTGGAAGAAGTGTCCATGCTCATGGCTTATGAAGTGACCAGGGACATGCCCTTGGAGGATCTGGAAGTGGAAACCCCCATCTGCAAGATGACGGGCAAGGTGATCGCCGGGCGGCAGGTGGGGATCGTGCCCATCCTTAGGGCGGGTCTGGGCATGGTGAACGGAGTGCTCAAGCTGATCCCCGCGGCCAAGGTGGGGCATATTGGCGTGTACCGCGACCCGGATACCCTGCAGCCGGTTGAATACTACTGCAAACTCCCGGTGGATGTGGAGGAGCGCCAAGTGATCATCCTTGATCCCATGCTGGCCACAGGTGGTTCTGCCTCCGCGGCCATTCAGTTTGTGAAGGAGCGCAATGTGAACTCCATCAAGTTTATGTGCCTCTTGGCTGCACCCGAAGGAATTGAGCTGCTGCAGAAGGAACATCCCGATGTGGACATTTTCACCGCGGCCATTGACGAGCGGCTCAATGACCACGGGTACATCGTTCCCGGGCTGGGCGATGCGGGCGATCGCCTCTTCGGCACTAAGTGAAGATAGGCGAGAGGTGAAGCGCCGTGGCTAGGCCTTCGTGGGACCAGTATTTCATGGACATAGCTGTCCTGGTATCCACCCGTTCCACCTGCCTGCGCAGGCAGGTGGGGGCGGTGCTGGTGCGGGATAAACACATTATTGCCACCGGCTACAATGGGGCTCCCCGGGGCGTAGCCCACTGCCTGGACATCGGCTGCCTCAGGGACCAGCTGAACATTCCCTCCGGGGAGCGGCACGAGATGTGCCGGGGCACCCATGCGGAGCAGAACGCCATTATCCAAGCGGCCCTGCACGGGGTGAGCACGGCCGGGGCCACATTGTACTGCACTCATCAGCCCTGTATTTTGTGTGCGAAGATGCTGATCAACGCTGGCGTGCAGCGGGTGGTCTTCCAAGGCGACTACCCCGATCCGCTGGCACTGGAGCTTTTAAACGAAGCAGGACTGGAGATCGAAAGGCGCGGCCCAGGGGAGGAGTAAGGATGAACATACTGCAATTCGCTTCAGCATTCTGCGTTGCGCTGGCAGCAGCCGCGGCTTCCAGCCCTTTGGCCAGGCGGCTGGCCTGGAGGTGGGGCCTGGTGGATGAGCCCAATCCCCGCCGGATCAACAAGGTGCCCATGCCCACTGGCGGCGGCCTGGCCATATTCGCCGGCTTTCTCGCCGCGTCCCTGGCAGGCGGTCTGCCTGACCTGGGTGTGACGGTGCTGGCCGCGTTTCTGATCTTGGTCCTGGGCATGCTGGATGACCGCTTCCAGCTTTCTGCCGGGGTAAAGTTCGCGGGCCAGTTCGCTGCGGTGCTCATCTACGTGCTCTGGGGGCCGCGCATTGAATTTATGAGCAATCCCTTCGGCGGCATGTTCTACTTGGGCAAACTGTCCATCCCCATTACCATGCTCTGGGTACTCACCCTGATCAATATCATGAACTTCATCGATGGCATCGATGGGCTCACCACCGGCATCAGCTTCATTGCCGCCGCAGCCCTGGCCAGCTTGGCTCTGCTTTTGGGGCGCTATGATGCGGCGTTGCTGGCTGTGATTACCGCCGGAGCGGCCCTGGGCTTTCTGCCTTACAATTTCAACCCGGCTAAGCTGTACCTGGGTGATGGAGGCGCCATGCTCCTGGGCTTTCTGCTGGCGGCCATCTCCACGGAAGGCGCCTTGAAGGGGGCAGCCACCATCAGTATTTCCGTGCCCATCTTGATTCTTGCTGTGCCCGTTACGGATCTGCTCTGTGCCGTGGTGCGCCGGGTGCAGAAGGGCGTACCCTTCTACCAGGCCGACCGCTCCCACTTCCACCACCGGCTGTTGGATCTGGGCCTGAGCCAGCGGCAGATCGCCGGCCTAGCCTATCTGATCACCGGCTGTTCTGCCACCATTTCGGTGCTCACAGCTCATCTTTCCCGCACCACCTGGCTGGTGGCTCTGGTTTTGGGGCTCATTTTCTGGTATGGTTCTATGAGGGTGGGTATGATCCAGCCCTTAGGATCTCACAAAGGAGAAAACAAGGATGCTTAAACTGGCTATTGTCTTCGGCACCAGGCCCGAGGCCATCAAAATGGCCCCTTTAGTCAAAGAGTGCCGCAAGGTTGCCGCGTGGGATACGCGGGTCATCGTCACAGGACAGCACCGGGAAATGGTAGATCAGGTGCTGGAGATCTTTGACCTCAAGGCAGATTACGATTTGAACATTATGAGTCACGGGCAGACGCTAAATGACATTTCAGAGCGCACCTTACGGGGCATGGCTGGGATCTTCAAAGAGTGGCGCCCCGATCTGGTGCTGGTGCATGGGGATACCAGCACCGCCTTTGCCGCAGCTCTAGCTTCCTTCCACGAGCGCATCCCCGTGGGGCACGTGGAAGCCGGCCTGCGCACCCCATCGGTGCAGAACCCCTTCCCGGAAGAAGCCAACCGCAGGCTCATCGACGTCTTAGCCAGTTGGTACTTCGCCCCCACTGAGCGGGCCGCACAAAACCTGAGGGGCGAAGGCGCGGATCCGGAGCGCATCTTTGTCACCGGCAACACAGTGATTGATGCCCTGCTGTCTGTGGTGGAGGAGGGGTATCAGTTTACAACCCCTGAGCTGCAGCGCTTAGACCGGGAGCGGCCGGTGATAGTGGTCACCGCCCACCGCCGCGAGAATTGGGGCCAGCCTTTACAAGGGATCTGCCGGGCCCTGCTCGAGATCAGTGCCCAGAGCGATGCGCAGATCGTTGTAGCGATGCACAGGAATCCGAACATCCAGGCGATCATGAAGGATCTTCTGGGGTCCGATGAGAAGATCATCCTGGTTGATGCACCGGGCTACAAGGAGTTTGCCAATCTCCTAGCCTGCAGCACCCTGCTGCTCACCGATTCGGGAGGCCTGCAGGAAGAAGCTCCAGCCTTACATAAACCTGTGTTGGTCATGCGGGAAGTTACAGAAAGGCCCGAGGCTCTGGAAGCGGGCACGGTGAAGCTGGTTGGCTCGGAAACAGACAGTATCGTCAGTGCAGTGCTGGAGCTGCTGCGGGATGATGAGCTCTACAGGCGCATGTCCAGCGCTCCGAACCCATATGGAGACGGGACGGCCGCACAGCGCATCTGCGAGATACTGCAGGAGAAATATAAGTAAATGGGGGATAAGCTCTATGGCAATGCGACCGGATGAGATCGTAGCGATACTGAGGCGCCAGATCGAGGAATTCGAGGCAGACTTGCAGGTAGAAGATCTGGGTTCCGTCCTCATGGTGGGGGACGGAATCGCCCGCGTTTATGGATTGGAGAAAGCACTGGCTGGAGAACTCCTGGAGTTCCCAGGTGGAACGTACGGCATGGTTTTGAACCTGGAGCAGGACAACATCGGCGTGGTTATCCTCGGCCCCTACGAGCACATTAAGGAAGGTGACCCGGTGAAGCGCACCAAGCGGGTTGTGCAGGTGCCCGTGGGCGAAGCCATGATCGGCCGTGTGGTTAACCCCTTAGGCCAGCCTCTGGACGGCAAAGGGCCGATTAAGACCGACAAGTTCAGGCCCATCGAAGCCAAAGCACCGGGCGTAGTGGACCGGGTGAGTGTGAACCAGCCCCTGCAGACCGGGCTCAAAGCCATTGACTCCATGGTGCCCATAGGCCGGGGCCAGCGTGAGCTGATTATTGGCGACCGCCAGACGGGTAAGACAGCCATCGCCGTGGACACCATTCTCAATCAGAAAGGCCAGGATGTAATCTGCATTTATGTGGCCATCGGCCAGAAGGCCTCTACCGTGGCTGCGGTGGTGGATACTTTGAACAAGCACGGGGCCATGGACTATACCATGGTGGTCTCGGCTACAGCCAGCGAGCCTTCGCCGCTGCTTTTTGTAGCGCCCTATGCCGGGGTGGCCATGGCTGAGGAGTTCATGTATGCGGGCAGAGATGTGCTGATCGTGTACGATGACCTCTCCAAGCATGCCGCAGCTTACCGGGAAATGTCGCTGCTGTTGAGAAGGCCCCCGGGACGCGAAGCTTATCCCGGCGACATCTTTTACATCCATTCCCGCCTTCTGGAGCGGGCAGCCAAGCTCAACGACAAGCTGGGAGGCGGCTCCATCACCGCCCTGCCCATTATTGAGACCCAGGCCGGAGACATTTCCGCCTATATCCCCACCAACGTCATTTCTATTACTGACGGCCAGATCTACCTGGAGTCGGATCTGTTCTATGCGGGAATCAGGCCTGCCATCAGCGTCGGCCGCTCCGTATCCCGCGTCGGCGGCGCCGCTCAGGTGCCCATGATGCGCAAAGTAGCCGGCACCCTGCGTCTGGAGCTCTCCCAGTACCGCGAGCTGGCCGCCTTTGCCCAGTTCGGTTCGGACCTGGACCGCCAGACCCAAGCGCTGTTGGCCCGGGGCGAGCGGCTGTATGAGGTACTCAAGCAGGAGCAGTACAAACCCATGCCCGTGGAAGAACAGGCGGTTTCCCTTTATGTGGCGGTCAACGGCTACCTGGACAGCATTGCCGTTGCCGATGTGGTCCGCTTCGAGCGGGAGCTTTTGGAGTTCATGCGCAAAGAGCGGGCTGAGCTCATGGAGAAGCTGCGCACGGAGAAGAAGTTCACTCCAGAAATCGAAGAAGAGCTGAAGAAGGCCATTGTGGAGTTTAAGAAGGAATTCGTCGGTTAGGAGGGGCGCACATGGCACGAACGAGTCGGGAGATTAAGCGGCGCATCGCCAGCATCTCCAGCACTCAGCAGATCACCCGGGCCATGGAAATGGTGGCCGCGGCCAAACTGCGCAAAGTGCAGGACAGGGTGGCCACAACCCGCCCATACTATGACCGGTTGGCCTTGTCCCTGGCAGTGGTGCTGCGGGCTGCCCAGCGCTCGGGCCAGGAGCTGCCGGCCATCGCTCAGCGCAGGGAGGGTGAGCGGCACTGCCTGTTGGTCCTTTCCTCCGATCGGGGGTTGGCGGGCGGCTACAACGCCCATATCATCCGCCAGGCCGAGGCCTTTCTTCAGGCTCACCCGCAAACGGAGATGGTGATCGTGGGCAAAAAGGCCCGGGACTATTTCCGCCGCAGGAACCGCACGGCCCTGGCCGAGTACGTCGGTTTAGGGGATGAGCCCCAGGTGAGGCAGGCCTCCGATATTGCTCAGGTGATCATCGATTTTTACCTGCACGGCCTTTTTGATAAGTTCACCATTCTGTACACCCAGTTTGTCAACACCATGACCCAAAAGGTCGCACTGCGCCCGGTCCTGCCCATTCCAGACAACCTTGGCGGAAAAGAACAGCCAGGCTCCGAACCCATCTACCTGTTTGAGCCCTCGGCCAATGCAGTGCTGGAAGGGTTGATTCCGCTTTATGTGAACGCCGCGATCTACCAATCGCTGATTGAGGCCAAGGCCAGCGAAATGGCCGCCAGAATGAACGCCATGTCGCAGGCCACGGACAATGCGGCGGAGCTGATTGAAGAGCTGAACAGGACCTTCCACCGCATGCGTCAGGCGCAGATCACCAAGGAAATTGCAGAGATTGTGGGCGGTGCAGATGCACTGGAGTCGTAGAAAGATGAGGGGGTTTGACCATGAGTGCTAACATCGGGAAAGTGGTCCAGGTAATCGGGCCGGTAGTTGACATCGAGTTTCCGCCGGAGAAGCTTCCGGATCTGCTCACGGCCATCCGCATCAGAGATGAGGTGGAAGGCCACAAGATAGACCTGATTGTGGAAGCGGCGCAGCACCTCGGCAACAATATGGTGCGCTGCATCGCCATGGACTCCACTGACGGCCTGCAGCGGGGCATGCAGGCTGTGGATCTGGGCGGGCCCATATCGGTACCCGTTGGGCCCAGCACCTTAGGCAGGCTTTTTAACGTTCTAGGCCAGCCCATCGACGGCGGCGCGGATCTGGAGACTGCCCCCAGGTGGCCCATCCACCGGCCTGCACCGAAAGTGGATGAAGTGGAGCCGGCAACCGTTATGCTGGAAACAGGCATTAAAGTGGTAGACCTGCTCGCCCCCTATCCCCGGGGAGGCAAGGTGGGCCTGTTCGGCGGCGCCGGTGTGGGTAAGACCATTTTGATCATGGAGCTCATCCGCAACATTGCCTACGAGCACGGCGGCTACTCGGTGTTCGCAGGTGTAGGCGAGCGCACCAGGGAAGGCAACGACCTCTATTTCGAGATGAAGGAATCGGGAGTAATTGAGAAGACGGCCATGGTGTTCGGCCAGATGAACGAGCCGCCGGGAGCGCGCCTAAGGGTGGGGCTGGCCGCCCTGACCATAGCCGAGTACTTCCGCGATCAAGAGCGCCAGGACGTGCTGCTCTTCATCGATAACATCTTCCGCTTCACTCAGGCCGGTTCTGAAGTGTCTGCCCTCTTGGGCCGCATGCCTTCAGCTGCCGGTTACCAGCCTACTTTGGCCACGGAGATGGGGCAGCTGCAGGAGCGCATCACCACAACCAAGAACGGCTCCATCACGTCCATTCAGGCCATTTACGTGCCTGCTGACGACTACACCGACCCGGCTCCAGCCACGGCCTTTGCCCACCTGGATGCCACCACCAACTTGGAGCGCAGCATCGCTGAGAAGGGCATCTACCCCGCGGTGGATCCCTTAGCTTCCACCAGCCGTATCCTTGCGCCGGAAGTGGTGGGCCAGGAGCACTATGAAGTGGCCCGCGGCGTGCAGCAGGTGCTGCAGCGCTACAAAGAGCTGCAGGATATCATCGCCATTTTGGGCATGGATGAACTATCGGAAGAGGACAAGATTATCGTGGCCAGAGCCCGCCGCCTGGAGCGCTTCATGTCCCAGCCCATGTTTGTGGCCGAAGCGTTCACTGGCATGCCCGGCAAGTACGTGCCGGTGAAGGAGACTGTGCGCGGCTTTAAGGAAATCCTGGAAGGGAAACACGACCATCTGCCAGAGAATGCGTTCTACATGGTGGGTACCATCGACGAAGCGGTGGCCCGGGCGCAGGCTCTGGCTAAGGAGAGTGCCTGATGGCGGTCTTTGCTTTGGAAGTCCTCACTCCCGAAAGGACAGTGGTCAGCACTGAGGTGGAATATGTGCGGCTGCCGGGCGCAGATGGCACCTTCGGCGTTCTAGCCGGCCACCAGCCCATTATGGCCGCTTTGGGCATTGGCGTGCTGGAGTTCGGGCCCTTCCAGGGCAGGCGCAGAAAAATCGCCCTTGGAGGCGGCTTTGCAGAGATGCATGAGAACAAACTCACCGTCTTGGCCCGCACTGCGGAGCTGGCGGAAGAGATCGATGTGCTCAGGGCCAGGGAAGCCAAGCGCCGTGCCGAGGAGAGGCTCAAGGCGCGCCAGGCTGATGTGGATGTGGCCAGGGCCCAAATCGCTTTGCAGAAGGCGCTCTTGCGCTTGAGAGTTGCCGATGAAAAGTAACGTGTGCTGAAGCAGATGAGCTCCCCGCATGGGGAGCTTTTTTGCATAGAACCCAGTTTTTAGGAGCATACTAGCGCCAAGGCGGTGATAGTATGCAGGTATGGAGAAGAATCAAAGACAAGCTTCGCGCAGCCTGGTACAGGCGGGAAAACAGAAAAGTGCTCATGGGGGTGATGATCGGGCTGGCGCTCATCGCGGGCATCGGCATTGGCGCCTACCGGGCCTGGCCGGAGGAGCAGCCCGCGGCGGCGGTGCAGCCGCTGACCAAAGAAGAACTGGATGAACTGGTGCAGGAAAAGGTGCAGAGCGTGATCGCCACCTTCTACCCATGGGTTTTGGATGGCCCTACTCAGGTGGTGATGGTGGAGCCCCCGACCAGCCCCCTGCCTCAGCCTACAGAGCCCAAACCCGAGCCGGAACCGGAGCCGGTTGTCTCCTTTGAGCGGCTGATCTGGCCGGTGCAGGGCGAGATCGCCACGCCCTTCGGCTGGTACCGCCATCCTGTGTACGGCGACTGGCGCTTTAACGCAGGCGTGGAGTTCGCCGCCACTGGCGATACGGTGCGCACTGTGCTGCCCGGCAAAGTAGCCGCGGTGAACGCCAACGGCGAGGAGATGGAGCTGATCATCGAGCACGGCAGCGGCTGGGCCAGCATCTACCGCTCGGTGGCGGGCATTAAGGTTGCCCCGGGAGAGCAGGTGCAGCAGAACCAGAACATTGCCGTTCCCGCCGGCACAGGCAGGGTGTTCTTCGGCCTGACCCACAACGGCCGGCCGGTCAATCCGGAGGCGTTTCTCCGCTAGCCAAGCATAATGCATGCCCTGCGGCATATACATTGTATAAAAAGTGCTAGGGGGAAGCGCAGATGAGAGACTATATCCGCAAGCGGG
>ERZ773359.4951-NODE-4951-length-13228-cov-23.984134_pt1 | contig 13228 bp, 9 predicted proteins | sample MGYA00374955_ERZ773359 | MGnify/ENA primary metagenome ERZ773359 (study PRJEB29098, sample SAMN04486028) | biogas fermenter metagenome | study: EMG produced TPA metagenomics assembly of the Biogas fermentation microbial communities from Germany - Plant 4 DNA1...
TTGCTATGAGTGCTTGAGAAACTATAGAAATCAGTTTTGTCATGATGAACTAAAGAGGGGGATGGTAGTGGGGTTTCTGCGCGAGGTGCTGGGTTAGGGCCCAAATAGGCTTTGAACCAAAGGTACACTCTATAGCAATCTTGAAGATTGGTGGTGAGGGCGAATCGGACGAACGGGAGGAAATCCTAAAGCTGTGTCGAACGTGATAACAGTGACTTTTGGGCCAGGATTACTATCGGCTACAGCCAAGAAGATATCGGTACTTAGAACGCATAGGTGTCTGAGTACACATGGTTCATGCTTCGTGTTGTGAATCATCAATAAGTGGTACCCAGAGACATTAGACTGCGGCAGATATCGCCAGGTTTAATGTTTTGTTAGGAACTCGGATGTCGATGTAGCCTTTTTGGAGAGATATCTCTGCAATACGTGACTACATGTGAGGATATCTCCATATATGAACATTTGATTTGAGGGTTGAAGAGTGGAGTTAGTTAGATTAGGCATCATTGGTTGTGGAGCGATTTCAAAGAAGCATGGGGAGGCTATCTCCCGAATAGAGGATGCAAAGCTAGTTGCCGCGGCAGACTTGGTTGAAGAAAACGTACGACGATTTGTGGATAATTACGGCGGTAAGCCATACACAGACTATCGAGAGATGCTAGAGGATCCTGATGTGGATGCTGTGATCATTGTAACTCCCAGCGGACTCCATGCAAACATGGCTCAAGATGCATTAGATGCCGGAAAACACGTTCTCGTAGAAAAACCCCTTGCGATGTCTGCTGATGATGCAGACAGTCTCATCAAGAAAGCTCAAGAAGTCAAACGTACTCTCCAGACTGTCCATCCGAATAGGTACTATGAAACAAGTGAGATGACTCATAAAGCGATTAAAGAAGGGCGCTTTGGGAAGCTTAGTCACGGAGTAGCTACAGTTAGATGGAACAGAACACAGGAGTACTATGACGAGGCGCCATGGCGAAAAACAAGGGAGATGGATGGAGGCGTCCTCCTAAATCAGGCATGGCATGCACTGGATCTCCTCCTTTGGTTTATGGGGCCAGTCGCAAGAGTGCAAGGTATGACATCTAAGCGTCTACATGATGTCGAGACAGAGGATATTGCCCTTGTGACCTTGGAGTTTGAGAGCGGAGCCTTGGGACTTGTTGAAGCAACTACAAACGTCTACCCCCGAAACCTCGAGCAGACAGTGAGCATCTTCGGCGAGAAGGGAACAGCAGTACTCGGAGGCAGTAGAATAGATGCCATCAGGGTTTGGAGAGTAAAAGGGGATAAAGACGAAAGCGAAGTACTTGGAGTATGGAGTGAGGATACTGCGCCGAAACACAATCCGAGTTGGGCACATGAGAGAGTCATTAGGTATTTCATAAACCATCTGAAGTCGGGAATCATCGTTGCTCCAGAGGTACATACTGCTGCTATGGCTATCAAAGTGATAGAGTCGGTGGTGGGTTCATCCTCGGAGACTTCCTGCCAATAACCTAGTCCCTAGCCTTCACAACGCTGGCGAGAGACCTGCTGAAATAAATCATTAGTTTTCATTCTTATCAAGCAGGATTCTTGGTGTTTACGAGGAACACTCTAGGATAAGCCAAATCTTGTCGAACCCTGTCATATCAATGTGTTTATTCTAGAACAGAGAGGATTTGTGTATGACATATGACGACACATGCATTCATTGACCCGAGTGCCCGGGTTGGAAAGAATGTTAAACTCGGAAAAGGCGTTGTTATAAGAGCAAACGTCATTATTGAAGATGATTGCATTATCAATGATGATGTGATAATCGACTACGGTACCGTGATAAGGAGCTGTACTGCTATAGGCAAAGGTAGTTCAATTGGAGTAAATGCTATCGTCGGACAAGCTCCTTCAAGAGCCAGAACAAGCACACTTTCCGCAGATCCGGATCTCCCAGGCCTTATGGTGGGAGAGAACTGCCAGATATGTGCAGGCGCCATAGTATACGCAGGAACAGTGCTGGGGTCAGGTTGCTTTATTGCTGATTCTGCTCAGGTGAGAGAACATTGCAGGCTAGGAGAGAACGTGATCGTCGGGCATGCCTCAACAATTGAGAATAACTGCATAATAGGAGATAGAACAAAAATCCAAACCGGTGTATATATCGTAGCTGGTTCTGTGCTTGAGGAAGATGTCTTCATTGCTCCTATGGTAACTACAACTAACGATAATTTCGTCGCTCGTACAGAGGAGCGTTTCAAATACAGGAAAGGTGTCACTGTGAAAAAAGGCGGACGAATTGCAGGTAATGCTGTGATCCTTCCTGGCGTGACAATAGGCCAGGAAGCTTTGGTTGCTGCAGGAAGTGTAGTAACGAAAGATGTTCCAGCTTTCAAGGTTGTAATGGGTATTCCTGCTAGGGTGGTACGAGATGTGCCCCCTGAACAGATTATCCATCGTGACTAGACTATGAGGGTGGTGTTGTATTTGATGATACCCGGGTTTAGCCTTACCAGGCAAAATGCTGAATTAGAACAAGAAGTGACTGAAGCTATCCTTGACGTAATGCGCGGAGGGCAGTTCATCCTAGGTGAGAATGTAGCTAAGCTTGAGAAGGAAATCGCTGATCTTTGCGAGGCGGAGTATGCAATAGGCGTTGGGAACTGCAGTGATGCCTTGTATTTAGCACTGCGCGCATGCGGTGTAGGTCCGGGCGATGAAGTGATAACTACGCCATTTACATTCTTCGCCACAGCCGGGGCTATAGCGCATACCGGTGCTAAACCAGTGTTTTGCGATATTGATCCGGGTACATTCAACATAGACCCTTCGAGAATAGAGGATGCCATAACAGAACGTACGAAGGCGATACTGCCGGTTCATCTTTATGGGCAGGCAGCTGATATGGATCCTATAAACTCCATTGCGAAAAAGTATAGTCTCTACGTCATCGAAGATGCTGCTCAAGCTATCGGAGCGAAATACAAAGGAAGACCTGTCGGTTCGTTAGGAGATATTGCATGCTTTAGCTTTTTCCCTACCAAGAACCTTGGGGCATTTGGTGACGGCGGAATGTTAACAACTAACGATCCAGAGCTTGAAGAACGTATCAGAATGCTCAGAGTGCACGGATCAAAGAAGAAATACCATCATGAGATCCTAGGCTGTAATAGTAGGCTAGATGAACTCCAAGCAGCTATCCTAAGGGTTAAGCTTAAGTATCTCGACGCATGGACTAATACAAGGAGAGCGCTTGCTGAAAGGTACAGAGAAAAGCTTAACGTAGCAGGCAATGCGATAGTACTTCCTACGGAAATGGAATGGGCATACCATGTTTACCATCAGTACACTATCCGTGTTCCTAACCGGGATGCTGTTCAAGAAGAGCTGAAAGCTAGAGGTATAGCCTCTACAGTGTACTATCCATTATCCTTGCACTTGCAGCCTGTCTTTAAGGATCTAGGTTATGAGCCAGGGGATTTCCCTGAAAGTGAAAAGGCAACTGAGGAAGCATTGTCACTTCCGATGTTTCCCGAATTAGAGTATGCTGAGCAGGATCGTGTAGTAGAAGAGCTTCGTGACATATTGAAAGGCTAATCCGGGCTGCGAAGCCGTCAGGAGGAAAAATTCATGGCACTTCAAGCAAAAAGTGAGCCAAAACCCGATTATGCAAAAGAACTCATAGCTAAGTTCAAGAACCATAGCGCGGTAGTAGCTGTTGTAGGCATTGGTTATGTAGGGCTGCCGCTGGCTGTAGAAAAGGCCAAAGTGGGTTTTCCCGTTATAGGGTTAGACCGCAACAAAGAGCGAGTCGGAATGGTCAATCGTGGAGAGAATTACATCCGTGATGTCAAGGATGAGGAGCTCAGAAAGGTTGTGTCGGAAGGGAAGTTCCGTGCATCAAATGACTTTTCTGAGCTGAGTAAAGCAGACGTGATTATCATATGTGTGCCTACGCCTCTTACCATACATAAAACGCCTGATCTTCAATATATAGAGAATGTAACTGAGCAGATTGCAGAACACATGCGCCCCGGTCAGCTTGTATCTTTGGAAAGCACTACCTATCCGGGAACAACTGAAGAAGTAATACTTCCGAAGCTAGCTGCTACAGGGTTGAAAGTTGGGGAGGACTTCTTTCTATGTCATTCTCCTGAGAGAGTAGACCCAGGCAACAAGCGATATACGACCCAGAACACCAATAAGCTTGTAGGCGGGGTTACTAAGACGTGTACTGAGGTAGCAGCTGCATTCTACGGGGAAACCATCATTAAGGTTATAAAGTGCTCCTCACCAGCTATTGCTGAGATGGCCAAGGTGTTTGAGAATACATACAGGGCAGTTAATATAGCCTTGGTAAACGAAATGGCGTTACTTTGTGACAGGATGGGCATCAGCGTTTGGGAAATGCTTGATGCTGCATTTACTAAGCCTTTCGGTATTCAGCCATTTTATCCCGGACCTGGAGTTGGCGGGCATTGCATTCCGGTCGACCCCTTCTATCTTGCATGGAAAGCTCGAGAATATGATTTCTCGACCCGGTTCATCGAGTTGGCGGGCGAGATTAACCTTTCAATGCCGTACTTCGTGGTTCAGAAGGCACAGCGTATATTGGGTTTGTACGGGAAATCCTTGCGAGGTTCCAAGATTCTTGCGCTGGGGGTTACTTATAAGGCAGACTTGCCCGACTTGCGAGAATCGCCAGCCCTTAAGGTTATACAGCTGTTAATCAAGGAAGGCTGCCAAGTAAAGTACTATGACCCGTACGTGTCAAGTATTGAGATACAGCTGCAAGATCAAGCTGGGCATCAAAACAACCAATCCATAAGGCTTGAGTCTATTCATAATCTCGATTCTCATGAGATTAGTAATGCAGATTTGGTGCTAGTTCTAACGGGACATTCTTGTGTAGATTATGAGTTGGTGGTTCGAGCCGCAAGCGCAGTGTTGGATACGAGAAATGCGACTTCCGCAGTAAACGATGCAAGAGACAAGGTTCGGATGTTATGATTCTGCGTTTAAGATATAATGCGGATTCTAAAACACCACCTATCAGTAAGGTTAGTCCGATCCGCAGCTTGAACTTGCCAGGCAGAGCCAATACCCTATCTCCAACAGAACCTCGATAACCTGTTACAGGCAGATTGGCTATCTGCAGATTCTGCTTTGACTTAAATAATCGCAGGTTTTGCTGTGTAAGGTTATTACTCATTACCGATATGATTCTCATATCATCTGGTGTTTTCGATCAGGTGTTGAGTGGGGGAGTTGCGGGAGTGTTAGTAAGAAAAAGATGTTTGCTGGTATATGAGTTGGTGGACTATCCTAGAGAAGAGCCCCATCTACCCAAGAACGTCCGATGGGCACAAGCGACGAGAGACATCGTTGAAGACCTATTCCGGCATGATCCGCGCAGAAAGGAAACATTTCTGCGATTCATAGATAGAGGATACTATGGAGTCATTATATATCATGATTCTCAATGGATGAACTATGGTTGGATGAGTATGCCTGATACATGTGGCCCACCACATCTTCCAGTAAGTATCCAACAAAGACACGCTTGTTGGCTTTTCTATGCACATACACTACCGAGATATCGTGGATGTGGTTTGCATAAGTATAGCATACAACTTCGTGTTGCCCATGCCCTCAATACGATTGGACATGTTAGAATCTATACGGATACTACTGCAGAGAATACTGCATCTAGAAAAGGCATTGTATCAATGGGATTCAAGCCTGAAGGGATAATTCATACTGTAGAGTTGATGATTCCACGAGTAAAGCGTTGGGTATGGGGGTCGTGGGATATGAAAGCGGAACACCCACCGTTAGACGGTGGAAAGAGTGATTGAACATGGATTACAAAGTGCTGACTTAAGATGACCTGTTAGAATCCGATCACATAAAGTGACGACTGTCACAGATGAGACTACGTATATTAGACCTGTAGGATTTTTTACTGCAGATATTAAGTCATTTATTGCGTGTAGTCCAGGTAGGTAACGACTTTTCAGTGAGAGCGCTAGTGGAAACAAGAGTGAAACAAGCAGGTCGTATAGATGGTTGTAGCATTTACTACGATGCATGATATTCGTTCCTGAAAACTCAGAGACTTGAGTACATTTACTCTTCAATAGTTGATCTGATCACTATTTCATGAGAGTCTTCAAGGTGAAGGTTTTGCAACCAAGACGACAAAGTTTCCTACATGTTGGAATTGATCCTGTCAGTACTGCTTAGGATATGTAACAGCGGGCAGAGTCTGTATTTTGAAATCCAGCTTCGTTTTTGGGTGAACGATTTGTTCCCTGCAGCATCTAGGAGGATTCTGTCGATGGGCTTTCAAATAAAAATCAGAGGTACTACTTCCAAAGCTCAACACAACGTAGTGTTTTCTCGTGGATCTGCGTTTAAGGGGACTCGTTCATCAGATTTAGTATGCTTACAAGAATACTTCTCGTCGGTTCAATCAATAGATGATTTCAAAGCACGTGTGGAGTCGCTGAACGGATATTTTTGTGTCATATGTAAGCAAGATAACACTTTATACGCAGCAGTAGACAGAGCTAGAAGTATTCCCCTGTTTTATGGCTGTACAAATGATGAATTCTACATAAGTGATGATGCTTGCTGGATTCGAGAAAAAGTGAATAGTGTTAAGCGTAGTGAGATAGCGGAACAAGAGTTTTGTATGACAGGATATGTAACGAATAGTGACACTTTGTATCCGGGTGTTAAACAATTGCGTGCAGGTGAACTGCTGATTGCCACCTTACAATGTGGCTCGCCCAGCTCACGCGTAGATCGTTATTATGACTTCATTAACACGGGAGAATACTATCCACCTGATGCTAGGGAGTTGGCCAGGCAATTCGATCAAGTGTTGATGAGGTCCTTTGAGAGACTCCTAGCCTTTGCAAATGGTAGAACTATTGCAATACCTTTAAGCGGTGGATGGGACTCACGTCTTGTGGCTCTTATGCTGACCCGACTAGGATACAATAATGTGATTGCCTTCACGTATGGACGCCCTGGAAATCTAGAGTCGGAAATAAGCAGAAGAGTAGCCAATGCGTTGAATATTGAATGGCACTTCGTACCTTATACGAATGAACTAAGAAATCGATGGTTTTGGACAGATGAGCGCACTTCGTACTACTCAATGGCACATAACCTAGTATCGCTTCCGCATAGTCAAGATTGGCCAGCCGTTCGGGAACTAAAGAAGAAAGGTCTGATTCCTGCTACTTGCGTAATTGTACCAGGACATACCGGAGATTTCCTAGCAGGAACAACAGGTATCCCCAAATCCTTCCTCACTGCAGGTGTGATTCCGTCGGCAAGAATTGTGGACGAGATCTATAACGGACACTATAGCTTGCGGCAATTGGGTAAAGACGCACTACACATTGAAGAGACTATGAAACAGCGTATTTTGTCGCAATTGGGTGTTTACGAGAATCTCTCACCAGAGGATGCAGTTGCCTTTTACAAAAGATGGGTATGGCAAGAGAGACAGGCTAAGTTCATAGTAAACTCGGTGCGTGTATATGAGTTTTGGGGGTATGATTGGTGGATACCCCTAGGAGATTATGAAATGCGCGATTTTTGGACGCGTGTACCGATTGAACTTCGCTTTGACAAACGGTTATATATCACTCACATAAAGCATTTAGCTGATCAAATCGTGGGTGCGGGGAGTATAGACTTCCATAGGACTGAGAGAGATGCTCTGGTTAATCAGCTCAAAAAAGGTTTGAGACTGGTACCATTACGAGGTTTAGTTACGAAGGCTGGGCGCAGGTTGAAGAGGGAAACTGTATATGAAAATGATCCACTTGCATCTTATGGGATCATGTCAAAGGAAACCTTCTTAAAGTATTATGATATGGGATTTCGAAACATCAATGCATACGCGGCAGCGTATACTATAGGTCTTATTGACTTACCTTGAATGGCAATGTGGTAGTTGAACGTGTGGTTTTCACTCTATTGTATGCAGGTGGGTTTGGAAAGAGTGATCAATAGCGGAAGGGGTGTAGGATGAATCAAATGCGTCGTAGGTCTCATCAGACGAATCCAGTCAAGCGAGTAGGACCACAGGAATATTATAGGTGCATGCTTGATTAATGTCGATAATCGGTATAACAGTTGCCTGTCTGGAAGGTGCGGTCTAAAGTGGAGCAATATAGGCGCGCTATGATAAAGCGGATAGATCAGCGACGCTCATTTCTTGACGCTTGCTTCATACCGTGCTTAGAGATAAAGTGTATATGTCCCTAGTAATCAAGGGGGAGGCTAAATGGCGTCATTGAGGCGAATCCGCATGCTGGCAAATGCGGTGCGAAACATAATGAACGACAGTGAAAGGGAACCACTATACACGATATTTGTTGAAATAATCCGGCTTTGGTTTCGCGATCGTACCCTACCTGTCCATTATTACATATATCTTCTCTACCGCCGGGATTCCAGCAATAACGTTTGTGCCTATGTTGGCTTAAGGAACATTGCACGGGTGCGTGATCGAATCAACAGTCCTTCTTGGACATCTGTCTTAGATAATAAGCGTCTGTTTGACGCTTATTTCAGACCAACGGGTATTAGGTTGCCTAAAATTCTTGGTTTTAATGAGAAAAACCGGTTTGTAGTCGGTGATGACGCTGTATTAGTGAGAAACAGGGAGCGGCTACTAGATGTGCTCAAGTCTCTAGTAATGACTTCCTCTACCAATTCTGTGTTTGCAAAACCAACAGGTGGCGGATGCGGTAGGGGATGCTTCATGTTTGACTTGTCAAGTATTTGTCTAGTCTGTGCAGATAAAGGCTCCGGGATTGTGAATGGTGATTACATTTATCAAGAGGTTATTGTCCAACATCCCAAAATGGCAGAACTCCATCCATCCTCAGTCAACACTCTCCGTATTGACACATACAGAACAGACGACGGCGAGGTAGACGTAATGTCAGCTTTTTTGAGGATGGGTGCCAACAAAAGCTGTACAGATAATGTGTCATCTGGAGGATGTTTTGTTGGCGTCGATTTAGAGACCGGAAGACTAGTGGAAAAAGGATTCGTTCTATCCCAATATAAACCTTCTGTTTTGAAACACCACCCCGATACTGGAGTGACCTTCAAAGATTTCGGGGTTCCTTTTTTTCATGAAGCTGTTCTGATTGCAAAACAAGCTGCGCGATTGACGCCTTTGGCTGTTGTCGGATGGGATTTGGCGATTGGACCGGACGGTCCTATCCTCATTGAGGGGAATGCGCATTACGATGGATACCTGTCAGAAATGGCGTATGGCAGGTATTATAAAAACCCGGTATTTAGACGTTTGATAAGAGACCATGCACCGAGCTTGGATAAGATAGCGAGGCAATTTGACTAGTTATATCCAGATGAGGTTGCAGGACCGATCCCTGAAATGTGCGATAACATAGGGGATTTGTAGAGTCTTGGATATCGCGGTTTGACCTGTAAATTGTTTTTTAGTTGCATGGAGGAACAATCACTTGAATATGGATTACAAAGTCTTAACTTTGGATGGCTGGTTAGAGTTTAATCGTATAAAATGGGGATTATCTCCAGTAAGGTTGAGTCTATCAGATAGTGAATCACAGCGGCCAGCAGTAGAGTTAGTGGTTTATACTGATAGGGAGGGTAGAATTAAGACTCCGAAATTGAACCCCTATATCCCGATGACTTTTCTTCCCACAGATACCAAGTCGGCTTCTCGTTTGGAGCGGCAGTGGCTGTCTATAAGCGAGCTTGTCGTAGAGGAGTTCCGGAAGAGAGGTGTTATTAATGCGATCTCTTTCCCGCCATCAATAGTCGATGTTAGGCCATGGACGTGGAGAGGGTTTCAGGTGACGGTCAGGTATTCATATTATATAGAGTTTCCATATGATATTGCAGTTGCAGAGGGCAGTATCCGCAATCACGTTAAGAAGGCTGCTAAGCTTGGGTATATATGTGAACGAACATCACAGATGGGGGATATAGTGGACTGTCTTAAGGACACTGCAGAACGTCAGGGCTTTGACTATAGACTAAGTATTGAGGACCTAGAGATATGTCAGCAGCTGCTCAGTTCGGAAATATTTCGAGCGTATGTGTGCTATGCTTCTAACGGAGATGCAGCTAGTGCAAGAATAGTATTGGCTTATCCTGGAGCATCTGCAGTAGATTGGGTAGCCGGCACCAAACAGGAGCATTTGAGCAGTGGTTGCACTCAGCTTCTGATTTCCTATGTACTTGAGGATTTGCAAAATGCAAGAGTATGTGGCTTTGATTATGCAGGTGCGAATATCCCATCAGTGGCGGCAGCCAAGGCCACTTGGGGCGGTCAACTTGTGCCATTTTATACTATTCGTCAGCCTAATGCAAGAGCCTTTGCACATTATATCCTAGATTCATGGAGATTCGTTTTAGAGAAGAAAAGGCGCAAATAACATGTTAACTGATTGCAGATTGTTATGATGTGTGAGGCTATACACAAAAGGAGGCACTTTGTACGCAAGGGAAACGTTATTCTGGAGGTATTGAACAGCTTACTCTTGAACTGATTCATTAGGTGCTGCCTCATGTTAATGGGTCCTCGGCCTGTGATTTGACAGATAGAACCACAAAATATTGTTTTTGAGTTGGGTTGTCGTGCATACAAGCTTTAGAGGCATGCCATGTGCATCTCGAGTTATCCATAAAACACGATGTGTCAGAGTGATGATAGTGTTGCGGTTTCGAATTAAGTTGAAGATGCTTTGCCGATAAGAATGTGAGAATCTCGCTAAACGAATAATGAGCTGTAGAGTATCGATGACTGTGTGCGGTGTTTGGCGAAGAAGGAGATACCAGTATGACTGAGCTCTTGATTGAACATCCTCCAGGTTATGAGTCTGAGAGAACCTACATATATGATGTTATGTTCGGTGAATTTCTAGGCATCAGTTATAGGATGAAAGTTGGAGCCGAACCCAAAAGAGTAGTGATTACTGCACGGGGCGACCCCAGTGAAAAACGACTTATTGTTGATGATACATTGTTCGGAACACAATCCTATGAATGGCTTACACCCCATTCACTACCACGCCAACCTTTGGAGATGTGGACGTTGCCAGATACCTTCCATGACACACCTAAGGTCTCGTCCGAGATTCCGATTATATACGGGCAACGTGTGACAGACAAGTCGTACTATGCAGAATCTGGTAATACTATTCATCTTGGACTTGATGTATTTGGGAGTTCATTTTTCATGCTGACACGCTACGAAGAAGTAGTGAAGAAGGATCGAGATGAGCATGATCGTTTTCCAGCTACTGCTTCCCTGGCTTATCAAGAAGGGTTTCTGAATAGGCCTATTGTTAACGAGTATTTAGAGATACTATGGTCTTGTATGAAGAAACTATGGCCGGGGCTTAGGCGGAAGGAAAGACATTATCGGGTTTTGTTAAGTCATGACGTAGACCACCCTTTTTCTGTCATTGGATCATCTATAGCAACAGTGGCTCGGAATACGCTAGGTGACCTCATTAGGCGTAGGGATCTCAGACTTGCGTTACGCCGTGTATTGGCTTATGCCTCGTCGGGTGCGAAGCAGGAGATACTGGATCCTAACGCCACATTTGATTTTATAATGGATATTAGTGAGAGATTTGGCTTTCGTAGCGCGTTCTACTTTATGGCGGCGAATCAGCGTTCAAGATTCGACGATGGATATCCGATTGAAGGTGGGCATATTCGACGGTTGCTACAGAGCATAGCAAATAGAGACCATGAGATTGGCTTTCACCCAAGTTATAACACGTTTCGAGATCCAGTGCTAATGAAAACCGAGTTTACTAAGCTATGTAAAGCAATGGCTGCGGAAAATATAGCGACTAAGCCAACTGGTGGACGGCAGCATTATCTAAGGTGGGAAGCACCACTAACATGGCGGGTTTGGGATGATTTAGGTTTGGCCTATGACAGTACCGTTGGATTCCCATACGACCCGGGTTTTAGAGCTGGTACATGTTATGAATACCCTGTGTTTGACTTATTGGCACGGAAGAAGCTCAAACTCGTTGAACGTCCACTACTTTTCATGGATGGCAGTATGTGGACAGAGACTTGCACTCAGCTTGATGGGCAGAAGCTAGTCGAATGTATTGCGCGATATGCTCTTATTTGTCGAAAGTATAATGGAGACTTGTGTATGCTGTGGCATAACAGTAGTCTGAGGAGTGCGCGGCAGAAAAAGCTGTATGGGCATATCGTTGCTGTCGCGGCGGGTATGTAGCCGAAAGCACGAATCGTTGATATTGCTACGATAGGTATCCAGTTTTTTGTGTCTAGCAGTTGCTTGTCGGTCCAGCAGCGGTGATTAAGCAGTTGTTGCAGTATGTCATAAAGATTACTCCGGATTCATAGTGAGCAAGGGTTAGTAGGGTGAGGATTATCAAGGAAGGATTCGAGGAAATGAAGGAGTCACTATTGGACACGAACAGGAATCGCCTATCAGCATCTTCCAATATGAATCTGCGTAGCCGTTATATTGAAGGAACTGACTACTCGTGTGGGACTATTCGAGACTCCCTAACAGTGTCAACGAATGGTCGCACCTTAAGATATGATAACGCTATCGGATTAGTAGTGTCACTTCAAATCAGCATAATGAGTGTTAAGAACATACTAGTTGTTAGCCACCCGCTTTTGTTGAAGCTGAACAACGTCCTAAATGCATCCCTGTTTTTCATCATCGGGGTTTTGTATCTCTGGGGATTTAGATTCGTATGTAGGAGACTAAGAAAAACAACCATAGCTGTATTGATATGTAGTACGGTGATAATCTGCACTTCAGCACTTATGTTCAATGAAAACATACCTTTCATCAGCGAATTGTTACCCCGAACTATACTGTATAGCTTTCTTGGACTTCTGTACATGAGTTCTATGAATGATTTTGAGTGTTTTCTCAACTACATGGTTAGGTTCAGTTATGGTATAGTCTTTGCTTCAATAGTGGGAGCTTATATGTTCATGCGGAATGTTGGGATGGGGCATCTTGACTCTCAATACAGTATGGCTTTGTCCTATTCTACGTCCATTGGTGTAATGTTTCTGCTCTACAAGTACGTTCAAGACGGTATCAAGACAGATCTTCTTATGGTAATTTCTGGAATATTTGTGATTATCCTTTTTGGATCTAGGATGCATCTGGCCAACACCCTTTCATACGTTGCTTTAGCTTATG